>CEOQ01057409.1_pt1 | contig 59029 bp, 57 predicted proteins | sample 361351 | NCBI WGS metagenome assembly CEOQ01 (sample SAMEA2619907, study PRJEB7988) | marine metagenome | biome: marine biome (ENVO:00000447); feature: deep chlorophyll maximum layer (ENVO:xxxxxxxx); material: "saline water (ENVO:00002010), including plankton (ENVO:xxxxxxxx)" | depth 60 m | reverse complement strand
ACGTTATCACTCGAATCCACTGCCACCGAAGTGGCTTCCTTGAAAAACATAGGATGTGGAAGTTTTGCCCAAAACGGAACGGGCTGGTAAACGGTTTTTGAAGTTGCAGGCTGGACCATAATAAGTTCCTAATCTCTTTCACGCATAGTTGACAATCAAAGACATGAATTCCGACACTTACAAACGTCGCCACTTTCGAAGGCTGACGACCTCACCAAGAGGCGGGGCTTCCAATCCCGAATTATCGGGGTTAGAAAAGTAGTTCGTCCACGCTACCTCTGCAACGTAAACAGAACCCTGTGAATCAGTAGATACACCATGTGGTGCCGTGAACTGTGAAGGGCCTTCACCTGGCAAAGGCCCGCCCAAATGTTGCTGGTAATCTCCTTCGGATGAAAGTACCGCAATCATTGCACCAAGATTACGGACCCCTTGCTGAACAGGCGGCGGAATCATCTCGCCGACGTACAAGTTATCGTCATCACCTTTCCCTTGGGTGACTGACATCGGATGATGGATATGAATTTGCTCAACAAATTCACCGCCAGTTGTAAAAATCTGTAGCCTAAAGTTTTCTCGATCAGCAACAACCACTTTGTCCAAACCAAACATGCTGATGTTATGAGGAAGGCTAAATTGACCTGGATCTGTGCCAGGTTCACCCCAGGACATCATATGCTGACCATCAGGGTCGAATTTATGGATCCGTGAATTGCCGTAGCCATCTGATACGAATAACTCTCCTGTTTCTGGATGAATAGCCACATCGGTTGGGCGGTTAAACATGCCTCCGCTCTGCCAATCACATGGTTGTCCTTTTGTACCTATCGTAAAAACCACCTGCCCATCATTAGTCCGCTTTTGAACAAAATGACCATCATCATCAACAAGGTAAAGATCGTCATTGCGGTCAATTTCTATACCGTGTGGTCTTACAAACTCATCGTGACCCATTCCCCTTAAGAAATTGCCATCGACGTCAAATACCGCAATTGGCTCTGTTCCACGGTTAAACACGTAAACGTTATCCTTGGAATCAACAGCAATGGATGTGGCATCGCCACGGAACGTCACACCCATAGGCAGTTTTGCCCATCCAGGAACAGGTTCATATTTGGTTTGAGATGTCGTAGTTTTCATTTTATGATTCGCCAAGTGATAATTTGATACCGCAAAATATTTACTCAGTTATTCGCCTCTGGAGTCCGCAAGCCAGTCCCTAAGTTGATCTGGCAACCACTGAACTAGGTTGATGCCTCGTTCTACATCAGAAGACATCAAGCGACCGCGTGCATGAACCGCCTCTACGACCGAATTCATTGCATCTAAAACCTCGGGGTGGTCAGCATGACCGGGGTGCCCCAGCGATTGAGCAAGGTCTTGAGGTCCAAAAGTAATCAGGTCTATACCATCGACATCAAGAATTTCATCGATGGTCTCAATCCCGTTCTTTGTTTCAATTTGAATTGCAACCGTAACCTGTTGATTGAATTCCCTCATGTATTCGGCTGGTGTATACCCATGCATCCCATAATCACGACCACGCGAGGTGCCGAAAGATCTTTCACCTTCAGGACCGAATCTTGCAGCTTTCGCAATTCGTTTAGCCTGCTGAACATTATCGACATGCGGGCATAAAATTCCCATTAGACCACGATCAAAAGCACGCAAGATTGTGTCTGTTTCAGTATTAGGAATTCTTGCCGTACATGTCATCCCATGCATATCGGCAACGCGGCACATAGATTCAACCGATTCCCAATCAAAAACACCGTGCTCCATATCCAGATGAAGGGCATCAAATCCAGCGTATCCAGCCCATTCTGCTATCGTCGGTTCTGGAAATGTGAGCGTTAGGTTATGTGAAATCGTGCCATTATCTATAGCTGCGCGAATATTGCTAGGTCTCAAAATAAGCTCCGTGTTTTTATGTTCCACCCGGGACACACCAAGACGTGAACCCGTTCAGATGCTACCGTAATTACCGCCAAATGGAATCTGGTACTGATTCAAATAAGGGCGCGGCCGGAGTATACAGCCAACTTGGTAATAATCGAGATCATTTCGCCAGCTCAACCATATAAGTTGTTGTCTAAAACAAACATTCTGATTAATTGCCGATAATGTTTATAACTCAATTAATGCAGATCTACCGAGGCTATCCGATCGCAATAGTCGTTTTCTTATCGACAGGCCTTTCAGTTGGAATGACCCAATACGCGTTTGGAGAGTTCGCTGGCCCACTCAAAGAACAGTTCGGCTGGTCACAAACACAACTTAATCTCTCTCTGGCATTTTCGTTCATATCTGGTCTATGCGCACCTTTCGTCGGATCTCTGAGTGACCGTATAGGTATCAGACCAGTAATGTTTGGATCAATTCTGATCATTGCAATTGGGTTTTTGATGCGCCCATTTATCACCGAACTATGGCATTGGTATCTGTTCAGTGCCCTTGTTTACACGGGATTCCCGGGTGCAACTGTCCTCCCGGGGGGCAAGATGGTAGGGCTCTGGTTCCCAAGAACGCGGGGAAGAATGATGGGAGCAGTCATGGCGGGCAATAACTTCGGCGGCATCACGATGCCACCTCTAGCAGCAGCAATAATCGTCGTCTTCAACTGGCAAACAGCTTACGTGATTTTCGGAGCGATTATGGGTGCCTTAGCAGTAGTGACTCTATTTGTAATTGTCGAGGATGAAAAGAAAGTCGAGAGAGAAATGAAACGAACCGGTCGAGGTGACCAGGCGCAAATAGCGCGTGCCGCCGCCCAAGCCGGTGTCAGTCTAAAGCAGGCCCTAAGAAACCGAAATTTCTGGCTGGTCACCGTTGGACTTGTAGCAGCAACTTTCACCTATCAGGGAGTATTGACCCAATTACGCCAACATTTTGAAGAAAGCGGATTCACACCGGCGATGGCAACAACAGCTGTTAGCACCATTGCTGGCATGGGAATCTTCTCTAAGCTAGCTTTTGGTAGAGCAAGTGAAAAAATCACCGCACGTATCGCCACCATGCTTTCCATAGGACTACAAATGCTTGGAGTCATCATTATCGCCCAGGTGGATGCAGCACACCTTTTATGGCTCGGTATATTCGTATTCGGACTCGGCTTCGGAGGACTGGGGGCATTGGCCCTTCTAGTCGTGCAAGAGATGTTTGGAATGAAAGAATTTGGTGGCATCATGGGAATCATGCAAGTTGGCATGATCGCATCAGGCACCGGCGCTCCAATGATGGCTGGAGCGATCCACGATTCATCAGGTTCGTTCGATTCCGCATTCCTGATAGTAGCTGCAATATTTGTTGTCGGTATCGCAGCACTAGCGTTAGCAAAACCTATTAAAACTGAAGAAACGTAAACCCCATACCCTATTTTGATCTTGCTCCAATTTAATAACTGAACAACATCAAAAAGGATTCGGTTCCTATTATTGCGGGGTTTTTGATTCCAGATCGTCCCATATTTGTTTTGCATAGTTAATTGACTTGGCATCATTGTGCCACTGGTCGCCCGCCCAGGCACCCTCTATAGTCATATACCCAGAATAACCAGAGTTGTGCATAGCACTCATCGCGTATCGGTAATCAATTTCACCATCAGGTAACGGTACTCGCAGGAATACCGAACGATTGTTCTCAGGGTGATAGACGGTATGTAAGTTTTTACAGTGCCAATACTTAGCCACCGGAGCCAGCTTATCTATAGCCTCGTCAAAACTTTCCTCAGGAACGTCATAATTCCAGAGGACATTACCAATATCTGGGTTAATCCCAAAATTATCTCTGTCAACTTTCTCATGTAAAAGCAAAGCAGACCACGAATTGTCAACCGGAGAGTTCTGATGCACCTCTACGGTGATGTCAATACCTCCATCGGATGCAATTACGCACGCATTCTGAAAAACAGAGGCAAGTTCATCGTATACATAGAGCATCGCATCTCGGGACGCATCCTGAGATACCGGCCATCCAGATTGGCTGCCCGGAAGAGATCCGGGTGGATGACCCGGATGTCGAGCTGGAGCACTTAGGGCTCCATTTACAACTTCAGCTCCCGCCCATCCCGCATATTTGATCGCGCTAATAAGTTTTGCCCTATTATGCGGGCCGTTGTGTGCGTCGTGAAGTGTGCCTCCGGCCCGCACACATCCAACAGCTAACCCGGCATCATTCAATTTAGAAGAAAAGTCTTTAACTTTTTTTTCAGTACCGAGCTGAGAAAGCACTTCGACGCCAACTTCCAACGCGTCAAAACCAAGACCTTTGGTTCTTTTCAAGAAGTCACCAGTGTAATTGCCCGAATTCAAATTCCAGCTATCCACTGATTGAGGGTAGAGTGTGAAACGACGATGACCGTAGCAAAATCTCATCTGTTGAATTCCCCCGGCAACACAACGAAATAACATCACTGTGTTCAAATTAAATAAACATTTTTTAGATGTGGCGGAGTCTAACACCGCTTCTAGTGTAATATCCGTTCGCTGAATTCTCAGTTTTCACGAGGATTCAGGTATTTAAATTTTTATCCTAACTGTGAAAACACGCAAAAACCTTGGAAATTCACTCATGAAAATCACTGATCTACGGGTCTACCTGACCAGGCCAGAAGGCAGTAACCGTTCTTGGTTATTTGTTGAAATCGATACAGATGAAGGTGTGACGGGAGTTGGAGAATCCACCAATTCTGGCGGAGGTGGAGCCCTTATAGTGGGTAGAGCCTATGAGATGCTAAAGCACGATCTTGAAGGCCAGGATTTTTCCGAAGGACTAATTGGCCAAGATCCAAACAATATAGACAGCATATGGCATCGCATATACAGAAGATTTGGGACCCTTGGATCTAGAGGATTCGCTACCACTGTCGCTAGTGGTATTGATATGGCTCTGTGGGACATCAAAGGCAAAACTCTTGGCCGTCCGGTGTGGGATTTACTAGGTGGGAAGATGCGTGAATCCGTACCAGTTTACTCACACGTTAGTCCAATTGATGATATTGATGCATGCGTCGCTGACGCCAAAAGGCAAGTAAAGCTTGGGTACGAGGCATTGAAGCTTGATCCATTTGGCCCAGAGATGGGACAACATCATCGTCGATATATCGATGGGCGAATCTCAGCTGAAGGAGCTAATTACGCTGAAGATTTAATGTCCGAGTTACGGACGACAGTTGGCCCAGAAATAGAGTTAATGATCGATGCCCATGGCAATTTCGATGTGTCAACGGCAACCGACCTCTGCAATCGGATGATGAAGTTCGACTTAACTTGGTTCGAAGAGCCTCTGCAACCTGAAAGCCTCGACGCTCATAGACAACTCAGATCAAATACAGACATCAATTTATGCATTGGTGAGCGGAAATACACGCGATGGGATTTCGCCCCTTACCTTCAAGAAGGCTTAGTCAACTACATAATGCCAGACATATGTTGGACAGGTGGGATTTCTGAGATGAAACGCATCGCTATACTTGCAGAGACGTTTTACGTTCCCATTAGTCCACATGATGCTTCGGGAGCATTCAATGTGATCACCGGTGCTCACGTCCTTATGAACGTACCAAACATATACCGTTTGGAGATGTCTGATCACTCCCTAAACAACTACAACTCGGTGATAACTTCACCACTCGATATCCGAAACGGGCACCTATTTTTACCTGATAAACCAGGCTTAGGTTACGAGCTCGATCATGATTTCATCGCTTCCCACCCAGACCCAGAGTGGGTCAAGTTACACAACTAACCATTCTGGCTAACCATAATCGGGTATCACCCAACCCAATGAAAGTTAAAAATGGCAATTCCAACCGGTCCTGAAATAATCTTATTTCGTCTGCAACGCCTCAACGGTCAACTCCTCGCAACCGCTGATCAGCTGACTGAGAAAGAAGCCTCTACCTGGCCCGCAAGTACAGCCCCATCATGCAAATGGCATTTATGGCATATGGGCAGATGGGCTGACTATGTCCAAGCCCTACTGCCGCCTGTCGGATTAGAGGAGAACTGCGAAATTTGGGAAAGTGAAAAGTTCAGAGAAAAGTGGGGATTCACTGGGATCGATCTGGGCATGTGGGGAGCTGGTTCAGGATTAGGGAATGAAAACGGTCGGGCTTTACCATTGCCGAACCTTACGGAAGTAAGAACGTATGCGAAAAAAGTTTTTGATCTACTAGAGATCAGGGTTGGAAAGTTTGATGAACCGTCGTTCAACACACCATTTACCGATTGGCACGATGTCGATACAAGCATCGGTGACGCTATGGTCGGATATCTTGCCCACGCCAATCGCCACCTCGGAATGGTAGAAGCAATCAGCGGGGTACTGGGTAAAGATGGCACTGCAACGGTCTAATGATCACACCTTCCTCAGTTCACCCGTTCAAAACACAAATTAGATTTGATTTAGGCAAACTAAGATAAAAAGCTCAAAGAACCCTGCCCAGATCAAGGCCAAGGAAATAACGCCCTGCTGTTTCAAAATTCGTCGCTCGACCTTGTATCTGCTGAACAATAACGTGCATATCCTGATATCGACGTTGCAGGAGATTGCTCTTAAAAATCGCATCTGAACCAAACATTTCATAAGCGACATCAACGACTTCCGAAGCCTGCCTGATCGCGTGCGTAGACGCCATCCTGACATCAATTCTTTCGCCTACGTCAACCTTTTTACGCTTACAGACGGAATCCCACAAATCCATTGCACTCGTGCGCAAGTACGTATCCGCTGCCCTAAGAGTTGCCTCGGCTTCACCAATCTCTCTGTGTACCGTCGAGCGATTAACCATTGCATCAGCAACGTCACGCTGTGACTTTCGTAAAGCAAGCTTGATTGCATCATCAAGGCAAGCCCTAGCCAATGCTATCGAAATAGTCCCAAATCCGATGGCAAACAAGGGAATCTTAGGAATAATGAAAATCACGCCATCATCATGTGGAGTTTGTGATTCCAAATATGTATAGCTCTCAGGTACAAAAACATCATCTAGTTCAAAACTAAAACTGGCGGTACCGCGTAACCCATTAACCGCCCAAGTATCGAGCATCGTTGCATCCGTTTTGGGGATCAAGAACATACGATTTGGACCTGATTCACCTTCCACAGGTGACCGCGCCGCAAGCCATGTCGAATAACTACTGCCGCTGCTAAAGTCCCAATGCCCTGAAAGGCGGTAACCGCCCTCGGTTGGGATCGCTTTAGAACCTTCCGAAGGCGGTCCATTTGTCACAACGCAATAACGGTCATCCCAAAGTTTATGAGCTGTTTGATACGGCATACGGGCTGCATCTGTAGCAAAAATATTATTCTGATTCATGCACCAAGCCGTACTCGCATCAACTTCGGCGAATATACGTACGATCTCGAAAAAAACCAAGGGCGCAAGCTCCGCACCACCCAGAGACCTCGGGACAAGAAGTCTAAAAAAACCTGCATCAGCCATCTCATGGAACAAATCAGTTGAGATCTGACGCTCAGCATCAATCTCGTCAACTCGTTCTGCGACTTTTGCAGCCAAATCCTGAGCTTTATCTAAGTATTCATCGGAATGTGTCTTGATCATCGACGGAGAATAACATGCTTAACTAGCGCAAAAAGTAGATATATCGAACAGAAAAGGCTAAGGTTTTTCACGAAAATCATTGATTGCATAGCGACTCAAGATAATTCTGTTTAGAACAAATAATATTATTGTCTTTCTGTCTTCATGAAACATTAAGGCTAAAGATTTGCCGATAGCCCTCACCAATGGCCACAACTAAAACGAATAAAACAAACTTAAACCTAATGGCTCATCTGATGAGACGTGCAGGGTTCGGCGCGGATCGAGACGAACTCGAACGTCGAGCCGCAGCCGGCTATGAAGCGACGGTGGAAGAACTGTTACATCCTGAGCAACAGGTACCTGTCGATTACTATGAATTCCTTCGCTATTTCCCTAATTGGTGGAAACCAGGAACAATGGGTGGGCGTGGGCATGCCGGTTGGGTCTGGAGAATGATCAATACCCGGGCACCGCTCCAAGAGAAACTTTGCCTCTTCTATCATCAAATCTTTGCCACCGGAGTTTCTAAAGTCGATCACTATGACGAGATAGAAGACATGATTGACATGTTTCGAGAAAATGGACTTGGTCACTACAAAACCATACTTATGGAAGTAGCAAAAAACCCGGCAATGATCTACTGGTTGGATAACCATGAAAACCATGCCACATCAATCAACGAAAACTGGGGGCGAGAGCTACTAGAATTGTTCACCATGGGTATCGGCAACTACACAGAGACTGACGTTCAGGAATGTTCCAGAGCATTCACCGGCTGGACCCTGACCCATAAATTGCCACGTTTTCATATGGGGCGTTGGGATTGGGAGTTCGAATACCGACCCGACGACCATGACAACGGTGAGAAGACCTTTTTGGGGCAGACCGGTAATTTCAATGGCGAAGAAATCATCGACATTATCCTTGCGCAACCAGCGACGGCTACATTTATAGCGCGACATCTGTTCAGTTTCTTCGTAGAGGACGAACCTCAAGTTCCGTCATGGTCAGTTACACCACCAAACAATCCTGAGGCGGTCGATGCAATCGCCAATGTTCTATTTGAAAGCAATTATCACATCGGCACCACACTGAAATTCATATTGAACGCAGATTTTTTCAAAGAATCTCTATTTGCCAAAGTGAAAAATCCAACTGAGGTGGTAATTGGAACCCTACGACTCGTCGGAAATACCGAGCGCCCATCACCTGAAACCATGGACTGGGCTATCGATATCACGAATATGGGACAAGACCTGCTCAACCCCCCTAGCGTAGAAGGTTGGCACACTGGCATAGAGTGGATCAATAGCGGTACTTTAATGAAGCGTACAAACTTTACCGCCGAATTGATCGGAGATTTAACACGTCCGGGCGTAATAAACATCATGGATCGGTTGAAATTGGTTGAAACATCGGCAGATGGTCTTGTCAGCGCTTGCCTTGATCTGATGGGTCCGCTCGATGTGGAAGACGATATCAGAGAAGAATTAATCGAACACGCCAAATCATTCGGCCCATTTGATTGGGACAAAAATTCCGATAAAGAAAGTGCTGAGGCCGTGGCTTCCGAAATCATCCAGCTCATTGTTTCGCTGAGGGAGTATCAGTTTGCCTAGCATTTCTCGACGATTTAATCGATAGATAAGACTACAAGGGAGACCTAAAATCACTACCCAGACACAACCCCCTGTAATAGTTGTTCTCCAACTGACCGGAGGTAACGACTATTTAAACACAGTCGTTCCTCATTCCGATCCACTTTATCGTGATTACCGCCCAAGCGTAGGGGTATTAGAAGACGATGTATTACATCTGGACGATCAGGTTGGCTTCCACCCATCTATGGCTCCTATACAAAAAATGTACCAGGATGGCGACGTAGCAATTATTCATGGCGTTGGATACGAAAATTCACCTCGCTCCCACTTCCGTTCGATGGATATCTGGCATACCTGCGAACCTGATACCCTCGGTACCGAGGGCTGGCTCGCTCGAGTAATTCGAGATATAGACCCTCATAAAGAAAATGTCATAACAGCCGTCAGTATGGGGCCAGCACTGTTTCGCGCCTTGGTAGGACCGGGAATACCAGTTGCAACAGTGGAAAATATCGACAGTTATGGAATGCTCACAGGATTAACCCCTGAAGAAAAACTTTCTCGGGTGCTAAGTCGATATAGACGAATGTATTCTCCCGCTATCGGAACAGGTCCAGTTATGGATTATCTTGGTCAAACTGGTCTAGATGCATTAGAGGGAGCAGACATTCTGAGTGCAGCACCCGCGAACTATTCTTCGAACATCGAATATGCAGATACAAGTGTAGCTAAAAAATTAAAAGGTATCGCACAGATACATCTGGCCGGTCTTGGCTCAAGAATCTTTTATCTTGATCACAGTGGATTCGATACCCATGCTGATCAGGTTCTGACTCACGCCCGTCTATGGGAGGAGGTATCTACCGCTATACGCGACTTTTTCGATGACCTCAAGGCACACAACGCCTCAGATAACGTTGTCATGTTCCTGTTTTCCGAGTTCGGACGACGGGTTCACGATAACGGCGGCGGAACTGATCACGGTGCTGGCGGCGTCTGCCTTGCTATCGGTGAAGGTGTAAAAGGCGGCCAGTACGGCGAGTACCCGTCTACAAGACCCAGTGACCTCGATCAGGGAGATCTTATCCCAGCAACGGATTTCCGCAGTGTGTATACCACGCTTGTCGAGGACTGGATGGGTCTCGATGCCGTGCCCGTCGTAGGTGGAAATTTCGAAAAGCCAGAGTTCATATTAAAGTAAACGGCCAAAACCGTCGGCACAAAAAGGTCAAGACAACATGACACCCTCACTTACCACCACAGCATCGGGTCGAACGTATGACTACGACCGCGTAGTCGGTGGCAGGGAGCAAATGAATGGCATAGTCAGCATGGCGTTTGGTGCTGGCGATGAGATTTACATTACTCAAAAAGCACTGTTTTTTTTCGACGTAAGTAAACTCAAAATTGGCCCAGAACCAGACGATGAAAAAATGATCATGTCATTCCGAGAAAAAGATCCTGATTTTTTCGAAGGGACGTGGCCAGCATGTTTAACTGTAGGGCCAGATAACGACATCTATGTAACTGATGAACTACGGCATCTAATCTATGTTTTTGATCAGGACGGAGTTTTTAAACGGGAATTTGGCAGTTTGGGAACTGGTCCGGGTGAATTCGATCGCCCGTCAGGCATCATTTTCACCATTGATAATTCAATATACGTATGCGACACAATGAATCACCGCATCCAAAACATTACACCAACCGGAAAGTCGATAAATGAATTCGGCAGTCAAGGATCGGGCGAAGGTCAGTTCCAGTCACCGTGGGGTATAGATATTGACAGTGCGGGGAACGTATTCATAGCTGATCATAATAATCATAGGATCCAAAAATTTGATGCTGAAGGCAACTTTTTATTTACCTTTGGTGTATACGGATCGGGAATTGGCGAACTTGATCATCCGACCGACGTAGCTGTAGACCCTGACGGTGATATTTACGTCAGTGACTGGGCAAATAATCGAGTCCAAGTGTTCAACTCAGAGGGTGAATATTTATTGCAAATGGGAGGATCTGCGATTGAGCTTTCAAAATGGCAAAAACGTTACGTAGAAAGCAATCCAGATGTTGTCAAGGCAAGGAGACGCGTAGAGAGTTTAGAACCTGAGATGAAATTTGCTCTACCAACGGGAGTGAATTACGACAAAAGTAGAGATAGACTTTTCGTAGTGGATTCACAGCGATGGAGAATTCAAATTTTCAACAAATTAAAAGACTACGCCGAAGCCCAGTTCAACATCTAATCCAATAACCGCACACGCTAGTTCAGAATATAACCAGCAAACATTAATCAGGATTAGCCATCCACGTTTACTGGTAAATAAGATCTTCTCTATTTTGATGCAAATCAATAACAAGCACACAGGAGTAACAAATGGCCCCGCGTAAAATGCGCCTCGAACGTGATTCTATGGGCGAATTAGAAGTCCCGGCACAGGCCTATTACGGCGGCAATACTCGACGAGCTGAGCTCAATTTCCCCATTAGCAATTTGAGGCTAGGACGATCGTTCATAAAAGCCATAGGACAGATCAAACAGGCAGCTGCATTTGTAAACCTTGACTTAGGCGCGATCGAACCAGATATAGCGAAAGCGATTATTGACTCCTCTCAAAGAGTGATCGAAGGGGAATTTGATGATCAGTTTGTCGTGGACGTATTCCAAACTGGATCCGGAACCTCCACAAACATGAACGCTAATGAGGTGATTTCAAACATCGCGATTGAATCACTTGGCGGCAAGATAGGTTCTCGCATACCTGTACACCCAAACGACCACGTCAACAAAGGACAGTCCTCTAACGACGTTTTTCCTTCGACCATTCACCTAGCAGCGGCAGGCGCAATAAACGATAACCTGATACCCGCGTTACTGGAACTTGAAGATTCGCTCAGGGCAAAATCTCGGGAGTTCTGGGACATTGTAAAAACAGGTCGAACTCACCTTCAAGATGCCACTCCGATTCGGCTTGGACAAGAATTTTTGGGGTATGCCGGTCAGCTAGAACTCGGCAAAAAGAGAGCAGAAAAAGCTCTCGATGAACTTTCGGTTCTAGCCTTGGGCGGCACTGCCGTCGGAACCGGTATTGGGATGCACCCCGAATTCAGTAGTCGAGTGATCGATAGACTCGCAAAATTGACAGGACTAAATCTCTCAGAAACCACCAACCATTTCCAAGCGCAAAGCACACTTGATGCTGTGGTCTCAGCCTCAGGCGAGCTCAAGTCGATTGCAGTCGGAATGCTAAAAATTGCTAATGATTTGCGGTGGTTAGGATCAGGTCCTCGCGCTGGAATCGGCGAACTTATGCTCCCTGAAGTCCAGCCAGGATCATCGATCATGCCTGGAAAGGTCAACCCCGTTATCCCAGAGTCGGTCACCATGGTCTCCGCACAGGTAATCGGGAACGACACAACAATAGCCATAGCCGGTCAATCTGGTAACTTCGAACTCAATGTCATGATGCCCGTTGCAGCACACAACATTCTTGAATCAATCGAGTTGCTTGCAACATCCGCCAAGAATCTTGCAAGGCAATGTATAAACGGACTCTCTGCAACAGATAAAGGCCCTGAGATGGTCATGGAAGGCCTTGCAATCTGCACCGCTTTAGCGCCCATCATCGGATACGATGATGCAGCTTCAATCGCGCATGAAGCATCAAAAACCGGTGAAACTATCAAGGATGTCGCTATGCGTGTAACCGACTTAACATCGGCTCAGCTTGATGAAATCCTTGAACCTTTATCAATGACTGAACCAAATGAATAGAGGCAGTACAAGTTATCGACACAATTAGACTAAGTGCTTATATCGGTGCATACTGTCGCCAATCTAGTAGTTGGCGAAACCTTAGAACCTAATGAGAACCTAATATGAATTTTGAAGACACAATTAAAAAACTAGGAATCGATCTCGACAACCCCGCGTCGCCCGTGGCCAATTACGTTCCTGCCGTCAGCACCGGTAAGTTGGTCTATTTATCGGGCAAAGGCCCCACTCAATCCGACGGTACTATGATTTCCGGCAAGGTCGGCTCCGATCTCAATATTGATGAAGGATATGAAGCAGCCAGATTGGTAGGAATTCAATTACTCGCAGCACTCCGTGAACATATCGGAGACCTTAACCGTGTCAGCCGGATTGTAAAAGTACTGGGAATGGTCAACAGTACTCCAGATTTTGAAGATCATCCCAAAGTCATAAACGGATGTTCAGACCTCCTAGTTTCAGTATTTGGTGAGAACGGCAAGCACGCTAGGTCTGCAGTGGGCATGGGAAGCCTACCGGGCCAAATACCGGTAGAAATCGAGATGATAGTCGAGGTCATTTAGGCAAACGGCACCTCCTGATGTCCAGTAGCATCCAGATAAATACTATTAACCATGTAGGAATTCCTGTTTGGGATAGGCGAGTATCACTAAAGTTTTATCGTGAGGTCTTGGGGCTTGAGGTAATCCCATCAATGGTCGACTCCCCGAACATCGTCTGGACCAAAACACTTGACGGAACTATGGTTCATTTAATCGAACCGCCAGACGGGGAAAATTTAGGCGGCTCACACACTGCTTTTGAAGTCCAAGATTTCGATGGTGCCGTCGCAGAGATCAAAGCCTCTGCATACCACGATATCAGCGACGTCGGTGAACGGCACGATGGACAAAAGTGCATATTCGTCAATGACGATGATGGGAATCGGCTCGAATTCACAACGGCTAGCGGACTAAAGGCGTCCAACCGTGTCGCAGACGCACTCGGATACACGACGGAGGGAGGAAACAACGTCGTTGTCCCCTCTACTTCAGAAATACGAATTTCGGGTATCAACCATGTCGGATTACCAACCAACAATCGAATTCGTGCTATGAAAATGTATCGAGATTTACTCAACGTAAAAGTGATCCCTCATCAAGTTGAAGGGAATACACTGGCTTGGACTGAACTGGCTGATGGATCAATGGTTCACGTGATCGACCCCCCAAAATCACTTGGGTCCCGAGGAGACGGAAGGCAGCATGTGGCCTTCGAAGTTGCGAATATCGAAAGTACAGCCGAATTCTTAATAAGGGCACACGTCGAAATTGTCGACGGGATAGGTACACGTCACGATGGTCAGCAATTCATCTCGATCTATGACCCAGATGGTAATCGAATTGAAATCACTACCAGAGGAAATCGCTCCGAAACCAATCGAACAGCAGATGAAAACGGGTACACAAGCGAGAATAGCATACTGCTTTAGCACACTTTTATCTCTCTAAAAATCGAACAAAAAGGTTTCAGCAATCTCAACTATGGTTGTACTTGAAATACCATCGGCTAGTTCATTAAACCAGTTTCCACATTAGACAGGTATGCATCGATAAACTCTTTCGTCACAGCCTTGATCTTTGAATCCTCGACCTGATTAAGTAACCCAGAAGCTCGGAAGTCAGCTTTGATTTGGAGGTCTGTTGATCTAGCATCCACTGCAGCGACCAGTATCGTGCCCGCCCCACGAATTGACGCTCCCATTGATTGACCTGTGAGCTCAATATCTACACTTGCCTGATCGACAATTCGAGATAAATGAACATCTATATTCACCGTTGGACGTAAGAACCCTACTGAAATTTTAGAAGACAATCGGTACGTATTATCACCTGCATCTTTGATGGATGCTTTCCCAGGTAAATAAACTTCCACCGCAGAAGAATCGGTAATAGCCAACCAGACATTTCTCAACGACTTTTCTACCACCCTTTGATATACGAAGAGCAACAAAACCTCCAAAAAAACTAATCCAAGATATCGACAATATCCTTGGTTCTTACCCAATTCAATCAAATAGGCACCGTCGTTCTCGGTATTTCGGCGATAGGATTATGTGCCTATGCCACCGCAAACGGCTCCAAAATCCAGTTCGGAACGCCACTCAGTTCGCACAACCGTTCGTTCACTCGTGTGGTCGGTTTACGCTCCGTCATTCCTTCTTTCAATTGGACAGGGCATTCTAATCCCTGTTTTACCGGGATTTGCCAAACAAGAAATGGCGGCCTCAATCGGGTTAATCGGTCTGGTGATAGCTGCCCGATATATCGGAACTATGATATTCGACGTGCCGGCTGGAATCCTAGTGAGTCGAATCGGTCTGCGTAAAACAATGACAGCTGGCGTTTTATTATTTGGAGTTGCAGCGATATGGGCCGGACTGTCTCCAAATTTCTCATCATTGATGGCGGCTCGTCTGCTCGCAGGTGCAAGTTATGCACTATGGAGCATTTCACGACATTCCTACATAGCTACAACCGTACCCGTGGATGTACGCGGACGAGCATTAGCTTTATTTGGTGGACTTTCAAGGATTGCAACAATCCTGGGACCACTGATTGGAGGGATACTGGCAGAGTTCGTCGGGATAAGAGTTCCCTTTTACGCGCAAGCGGCAGTAGCTGTTTTTACATTAGTTATGATCCTCTTCACTGCCAAGAACATGACCGAACCTCAGCAACGTGAAACTCGTCCTAATGTTTTCAAAGAGTTAGGCAACGTCATTTCTAGGCATCGCAGTGATTTTGCTACAGCCGGCATAGCAGCAATAGCCCTTCAATTCTTAAGATCTGGTCGAGAATTCCTGATCCCAGTATGGGGAGAAGAAATCGGATTAGGTAAGGATCAGATTGGTTACATCGCTACGATCTCGTTTGCTGTCGATTCAATGATGTTCCCTCTTGTAGGCTACTCGATGGATCGCTGGGGACGAAAATCGACCGGGATACCAGCTTTCTTGGTACTGGGTGTAGCGATAGCTCTTATTCCTCAAACTGGCACATTCGGAGCTTTATTAATAGTCGGTCTTTTAGCCGGCCTAGGAAACGGACTGTCTAGTGGGTTCGTATTGATAACTGGTACGGATTTATCTCCAAAAAACAACCCCGGAGGATTCCTTGGCGTCTGGCGGCTCATATCTGATACTGGTGGTGCTAGCGGTCCAGTAGCTATCGGGGGGCTGGCTCAAATAGTAACCTTAGGAGTTGCATCACTTGCTACTGCTGGGATAGGAGCATTTGGCGCCTTAATGCTCATTTTTGTAGTCAAAGAAACAATGACTCGTACCCCAAAACAAGTGACTACGCCTCGACAAAAGTAGAATCAGTCAAACCTGCCTATGTAGAGATGTCCGACAAAAAGCATCATAATCCTTCGCCGGTAAGCAACGCATGCAAATCACGTAAGCACATAGCATCATCTTCCGGTGCTCTTGCGTCCACCCAGTCTTTTGATTCACCAGACATCCCTTCAACCGCACCGACAGACACGATGTCCTTAACCCACTTGTAACCCTGGTCTACAGAAGGCAGTAGGTTTTTCCGAGTTTTCAACGAGAGCGCTGCGACTAAACCATATCCACCCCAGTTAGAAACGCTGGCCGTAATCAATTCTGTAGTCGTGGTAACGCAAGGATCATCAGGCAAATTCTTAATTGACGGTATGACATGGCGCATATTGCCCATTCCGATCTCATTTCCGCCATCACCAATACCAACTGAGTATGGGTGTTCTTCAAACATATGATCAATCTTGGCATTGTATGCAGAGAAATCCACCCCTTTCCAGTTTCGATACGTTCCATCCCCCAAAAGCCCCGCCCGTTCAATAGATATTAAAGCCGAAGGTGCGTGTTTTGCTAAAAGCTCGTGTGCAAAAACACTGGACTCATGATGTGAGGTAATTGGGAACTCAATAACTTCATCTTCACCCGCAATAGCTCTCATAACAGTCGAGCACTTCTCATCAGTGACATAAGCCACAGAGTTGCCAAGAATCTTTAAAGCTTCACCGATGGCAACTGCCCCAGGAGGCCCGTCAGTCTCGGGTTCTGCAGCTCTCAGAATGTAAAAACCGGTAGCAATAAGAATCTTCCCTGGATGATCGAGGATCAACTGAGCAGAGTCTTCAAGCCATCCGGGCTTCATGTGAGCACGAAGTGCTTCCATCCCGCGTATATCGTCTTGAAGAATGATGTCTTCAATCTTAGAAAAATCCGAAGTTGCATTCATAAGCTAAAAACCATTAAATAAATTTCCGAAGGGATAAAGGTTTGAATATTGAGTTTTTTTATATAACGGCCAAATCCTCGTCTTTCAAATCTGTGACAAACATATGCCCGGGCGAATGAGTGATCATCAACTCTGGCTTAGAAGACATAGCGACCGACTGTGGCGTGACCCCACAAGCCCAAAACATCGGAACTTCATCAGAACTGCCTTGCTCCCAAACTTCGCCGTAATCTGGCTTTTTGATGTCCGATATACCTATAGCAGCGGGATCGCCAATATGTATCGGAGCCCCATGTGTTCCAGGGAATCTTGAAGTTGCTTGAACCGCTCTCACCACTTTATCCGCAGGAACCCATCGATGCGAAACAACCATCGGCCCTGAAAAACGACCAGAACCCACGGTTTCAATATCGGTAATAAACATAGGAACATTTCGCTCGCTTCCGTAATACGGAAGGTCTATGCCATTAGCTAATAAGGCGTGTTCGAAAGAAAAACTGCACCCCAATAGGAAAGTCACGAGATCCTTTCGCCAGTGTGATTCAAGGGTTTCAGGTTCATCAACCAAAACACCGTTCTCGTATACACGATACAACCCAACATCGGTCCTAATATCTGAACCGGGAGAAGTCAAGATAGCCTCAACCTGCCCAGCTTCTAAAACCTCAACTACCGGACAGGGCTTGGGATTCCGCTGGCAAAACAAAAGAAATTCAAATGCTGCATCCTCCGGCAGAATTGCCAAATTAGCCTGAACATAATTGGGTGCCACGCCCGAGGTTGGTTGAACAAATCGCCCTTCGCGTATTATCTGTCGAGCCTCGACGCCGGTTTGCGGAAATGTAGTTTGTATAGTCATAGCAGCATGTTAGGTTTTAGAGTAGAGATGGTCAAATTCAAAACGTATGAAAATTCCTCACCATAAGACGGATTTCACGAGTTAATATTCAATATTTTCATCAAGATAGTTGTACGATGTCCCGTTTGGTGAAGGTTGGCGATAATGCAAGACATTTGCCATTGCAATTAAGTAAAGCCCTAGAGAATCACTAAAAATATGAAAATTACAAAAGTCGATCAGTTTGCACCACGAAACCGTACACGTTTAATTCGTATCTCCACTGATACAGGTATCGAAGGTTGGGCCGAAAGTACCCTAGAAGGCAAACCGCAGAGCGTACCCGCAGCAATAAACGAATTTGCTGACTACCTGATAGGAAAAGACCCGTTAAGAATTGAGCATCACTGGCAGCAGATGTACAGGTCATCTTTCTTCCGAGGCGGAGCCCACAATATGTCAGCAATCGCTGCAATAAACGCTGCGTTGTGGGACATATCTGGTAAGCACTACGGTGTCCCAAGTTACATGTTGATGGGCGGCAATGTCCGAGACAAGATACGCGTATACGCTCATTGGGGCATAGGAGACCTTTCAGACGAAGGCCTAGAAGAGTCCCGCAATAGGCTGTCTACACTCCAAAAAAGTGGATATACCGGTTATAAAGCTGGTCCTGCGGGCACATGGCGGGCACACGAGCCTCCATCTCGAATTGACGAGTTTGTGAAAGCTGCTTATATGATGCGGGAGTGGGTTGGTGAAGACGTCGAATTGTGTTTTGACTTCCACGGCAAAATGACACCAGGATTAGCGGTAGAGGTTTGCAACGAGATCAAAGGGATGCGGCCAATGTTCGTCGAGGAACCCGTGCCACAAGAAAACCCCGACGCGCTAAAGCGGATCCAAGAACAAGTCCCATTCCCCCTTGCAACCGGTGAACGACTTTTATCTAGATGGGAATTCCGGGAAGTCATAGAAAAACAGGCGGTTTCTCTACTACAGCCAGACGTAGCTCATTGTGGTGGGCCGTCCGAACTAAAAAGAATAGCTAACTATGCAGAAGTCTATTACCAACACATCATGCCACATTGTGCTATTGGCCCACTAGCACTTGCTGCGTGCATGTTAGTTGATGCGGTAGTCCCAAACTTCCTTATACAAGAACAGGTCGACGCTGGACTTGGCAACGGTCTTCTAAAAAAACCATGGGAAGTGATAGATGGACATATAGACCTATGGGACACTCCTGGCCTAGGTGTTGAAATAGATGAGGCTGAAGCTACTAAAGCATACGATGGAGAAGCGTACGGCTACCACAAAGAACTTGGCGGAGAGTATTACTACGACAACGATGGATCGGTAGCTGATTGGTAGCATCAGTACCCCATTGAAAATCTAGTTTACAAACAACGAAATAAAACGCCAACAAGAAGTTTTATAACCTAAGAAACAGGCGGTCGATCACCATTCCAAGGACGCGCCTGTTCGAACGCTCGACTCGCCCGCAAAACAGTTGCGTCGTCGTCATAACCACCAATAATTTGCAATCCAACCGGCATGCCCCCTTCTCCAAATCCACAAGGAATTGAAGATGCAGGGTTGAAGGAGGAATTAAATACCATAGTGAATGGAATAGCACCATAGTTAATGCCAGCCATCTGATCATGGCTGATCCCGGATCCGATCTTTTCCGGCGGTTGAAGATGCGGCCAAGCCACAGCTGCATTTGTCGGCGCCAAGATCAAGTCGTATTCTTGGAATACTTGGTGTAGCTGCAGTTGCAATTTTTGCACGTTACGTAATGCCACACTAACCTCAGCACCACTCAGCGTCCTACCGTGCTCAATCATTTCCAGTGTATACGGCATCAATTCCTCGGGACGCTCATCGGCAAGATGCCCATACATAGCCACTTGCCCGGCAGTCCATAAGGTCCACCAAGCTTCTCGGGGTATCGGATCGAAAGCGATCTCAAGGTTTTCGACATAAGCACCTAGTTCAGTGAACGCTAACCACGAATCCTCAACCGCAGTCGCAACATCATCATTGACGTCTGATATCCCAAGAGTCATAGTAGTGCCGATTCGCATGCCATCAACGCCCTTCTCTAGGTCAATTAGATAATCGGGAACGGCAGCTTTAATCGATCCTGGATCTCGGTCATCAAATCCTGATAATGCTTGGTTCAAAATCGCGGAGTCACGAACATCATTTGACATAGGACCACTGGTACCGGCGGAGTTATACGCAGGTTTCGCCTGACCACCATATCGGGGAATCCTCCCATGTGTCGGCTTGTGACCAAAAATCCCACAGAAAGATGCCGGCAGCCTAACTGAGCCCCCACCATCAGATCCCGTTCCAATAGAACACATACCTGCAGCAATCGCAGAGGCGGTCCCGCCGCTTGATCCGCCCGGCATTCGAGTTGGATCCCAAGGGTTATTACAAGTAGCGGCGATATCCGTGAAAGTTTCTTCGCGATTTCCAAATTCTGGCGTGTTCGTCTTACCTATTATTACTGCCCCCGTAGCTCGTAGACGCTCCACGGCTACGGAATCATAATCAGGAATCCAGTTTTTAAAAAACGCACTGCCAAGAGTAGTACGTAGGCCTTTAGTTACTTCAAGATCCTTAACCGCTACAGGAACACCATGCAGTGCTCCCGGATTTTCCCCCTGTGCCAGTTGAGCATCCGCACTGCGTGCGGCAGACATGGCACCATCTTCATCCAGAGTTATGAATGCATTGAGTTGTGGCTCTAATTCGGCAATTCTCCGGTATGAGGCTTCTACCATCTCAACGGAGGATATTGCCCCCTCAACAATCAATCTCCTTTGCTCATGAGCCGGCAAAAACATTAATTCGCGATCAGTCATTATTTATTGTTCTCAAATGTCTATTGGTGGTTAGCTTTGGAATTTCAACGTTGGATATCGTTGATCTAATGCAAAAAGTGATCTCACTCAAAATACCCTAAAAGCCATCAAAAATTTGCGTAACTTCCTGTCTACCTTTTAGAAACGTTCAAATGCCAAAATATTGTCAATATAGCGAATGGGAACAGTCCCGTATCACAGATATTATTGTCCCCTCAGCTGAAAATGGCGCCGCCGTTAACATTGATCGCCTGTCCAGTTATTTCAGACGAATCGTCTGATGCCAAAAAAGCCACAGTTTTCCCAATATCCTCTGGTGTCTGAGGACGTCCGAGCGGCATTGTGGCTTTGATCTGTTCAATGAAAATCTCGTGAGGGGTCATATCAGCAAATGCAGGATCTAATTCTTTGTGGTTAATTGCAATGGCCTCCCACATTGGAGTCCAGAGCCTACCCGGGCACACTGCGTTGACGTTGATGTTATAACCCCCAAGTTCCATCGCAAGAAAATGTGTGTATTGGATAGCTGCAGCTTTCGAAACCGCATAAGGTTGTTGAGCACTGCCACGAGCCCTATCCGCTACGCCGCGAGGTTTCCGACCACCATGCGACGCTATAATCACGATCTTTCCCTGTTCACGAGCCATCATGTGCTGCTTGATAGATTCCACGGTATTTGCAACCCCATGAACGTTAACGGCAAAAGTCATATCCCAATCTTGCTTTGTGAAATCTTTTCGCGTGGCGAAGCCTTTTCCTCCAATGACACCAGCATTTGGTACACAAATATCTATATCACCCAGTTCCTCCATCGCACGACTTGTGAATGATTGAAGCGAATCAGGTTCAGTCACATCAACCGGACCTGCAATCGCCCGGCCACCTGAACTGTTTATCTGATCTGCTGTTTCTTGAGCAGCGGATCCATCAACATCGCAAACTGCAACTAAAGCGCCACGGCTAGCAATTACCGAAGCAATTCCTGCGCCTATACCCCGACCTGCACCTGTAATGAATGCAACTTTACCTTGAAGTTGCGTCGCCATAGAACTGCTCATAAAACCCCATCTCCTTTTAATAAGCCTAAAAAAATTATCGTTGCAACGCGACAGTAACCTTGACTGGCGAATCATAGCCCAGTACGGGCGTCAGCGCTGGTAATCCAGACCTGCAACTGTAAACTTTAGATATAGCGTGCACACCCCGTGTACGTGGTTTTTGGTCTAAGCCTATCCAACCCAGTATGGGCTTTAGGAGCAACTGATTTGGCTAAACGCACTCTTACTGGCACTAGTTTAGACACACTAGTCTCACTCGCAAAACGACGCGGATTCGTATTCCCAAGTTCTGAGATTTACGGCGGACTATCAAGTGTGTGGGATTACGGTCCTGTTGGTGTCGAACTCAAGCGCAATGTAAAAGATGCCTGGTGGAAATCGATGGTCAGAGAACGCGACGATGTCGTCGGTATGGACGCATCGATACTGATGCATCCCGACATCTGGGTAGCTTCAGGACATGTAGACAGTTTTTCTGACCCCTTAGTAGAGTGCGAATCATGCCATAAGAGATTCCGCCAAGACCAGCTTGTAGATCATGTATGCCCAGAGTGTGGTGGAGAATTCGGCGAACCGCGCCAATTCAACTTGATGTTCAAAACTTTCATCGGACCGGTCGAGGACGATACTTCAACGGTCTATCTTCGCCCAGAAACCGCTCAGGCGATATTCGTAAACTTCGAAAACGTTCAGACAACATCGCGAAAAAAAATACCCTTCGGAATCGCACAAATTGGCAAGTCATTCCGTAACGAAATTACACCCGGCAATTTTACCTTTCGCACGCGAGAGTTCGAACAAATGGAATTAGAATTCTTCTGTGAGCCTGGCACAGACGAAAAGTGGTATGAGTATTGGATGAATTTTTCAATCGACTGGTTCAAGAGCCATGGCATTCGAAATGAAAAATTAACTTTACGCAAGCATGAAAAAGGTGAATTGCCACATTACTCCAAAGCCTCTTCTGATGTTGAGTACGAATTCCCCTGGGGCTGGGGAGAACTCGAAACAATTTCCAATCGTACCGACTTTGACCTAAAGGCCCATGCAACTAAAAGCGGTAAAGACCTTTCCTACTTCGATGATCAGCAGAAGAAACGCTTCGTACCGTACATCGTCGAACCTTCAATGGGTGCCGACAGATCGGCTCTTGCATTCCTCGCAGATGCCTATGATGAAGAAGGAGAAGGAAAAGAAAAGCGCTCTGTTCTACGATTCCATCCAGACATAGCCCCATTCCAACTAGCCGTGCTACCACTATCTAGGAACGAGAAACTGGTCCCTACCGCCAGACGCGTTTATGACATATTGCGTCCTCACTTCAACACTCAATATGACGATTCTCAGAGCATCGGTCGCCGATACCGCCGACAGGACGAAATTGGCACAGCCCTATGCGTAACGGTCGACTTTGACACAGTCGAAGATGACGATGCCGTGACTATTCGCAATAGAGATAGCATGGAACAGATTCGCGTCGGTGTCGACAACATAGAAACAGCTATACGGGAACAATTAAACACAATGAGAAAAGACTGCCAAGGTTAGACGAAACAAAGATCTAAACTCCAAGTATCTCTGCTAAAACGATGTCCAAGCATGAGCCCCACTACGCACAGTCTTGTTGATCATATGGAATGATCTTGCCTATGAACCGAATTATCGATATTCCTATCAATCAGAAAACTCATAAAATATCTTGGATTTTACTGATTTCATGGTTTGGCATGCTTATCACTCTTAGCTGCGTGAATAGTGAGGCGAAAATCGCATCTCCTATATCCGGCGAAACATTTTTCCATGGAAATTTCGATCTGGATATGCACGCTGGAAAACCAGTATTAATAAATTTCTGGTTTCCATCCTGTCCGCCCTGCAGAGCTGAAATGCCTGATCTCCAAATTGCCTTTGAAAAATATGGCGAAGATGTTGCGTTTATTGGTATCCAGCAGATGGGTTCTGACTCAGAAAAAATGGGCATCGAATTTGTTAGAGAACTCGGGCTCACGTACCCCATAATGGCGGATGTCGGTTCAAAAGTCCAAGCCAATTACGAAGTCTTCTCCTTCCCTACTACAGTGTTTTTGCAAAAGGACCACAGCATATCCCGCGTTTGGACAGGGATTATCGACGAGCAACAGTTGAATGAGGAATTAGATGCAATACTTGGAATCTAAAGACATCATCATTCACCGAAAACTATGGGCATAATCAGCAGATGTTTGAACAAATAACTCTAGGGGATTGGATCTCGCTGATCGTACGGTGGGTCCACGCAATTAGCTCGGTCGCGTGGATTGGTGGTAGCGCCTTCTTCGCCTTCGTCATAAGACCGGTCGAAAAAACTCATCCTGATGCCATTCGTCCCATCCTGCAACCATTAAGTTCCATTTATAGAGAACTAGTAGACATTTCTGTAATTGCAATCATCATCACAGGTCTCATCCTAATGTTCGACCGCCTAACGGGTAACGACGCGTCGCCAGCTTGGTTCATTGTTCTTGGGCTGAAACTGGCTCTGGCAGTTTGGATGTTCTACCTAGTATGGCGCTTCCGGCAATCAGACTTTAACCCAACAACTCAACCAACAGGACTGGGTGGCAAACTCTCGTGGCTTATCGGGTATAACGCAATGGTTTTCTTAGGTGTAATAATTTTCCTTCTAGCCTCTGTGTTACGAACATTATTCGAAAACTCGATTTCAACTTAAAGGAATCTGTCAGCCCTACCAATACTGGCGCGTCTCGTCTTACTACCTGCTACAACATACCTCTAATTCCTGAGCGATCAGACTCATCAGCCAAGTCAAATATAGTTCGACCCAGAATCGGATGCATGACCTCCCCAGCTATCTCCGCAAGCGGCACAAGCACAAACGCTCTTTCGTGTAAACGCGGATGCGGAACTGTCACACCAGTCGCCTCGAGCACAGTGTCCCCATGTAGTAATAGGTCTAAATCCAAGGTGCGGGAGGCGTTTTTCTTTTCTCGAACACGACCAAGCGATGATTCGATAGCTAATAATTCAATCACGACTTGAAGGGGATCAAGGGTAGTTTGCACTGCAGCAACCTGATTAAGGTATCCAGGCTGGTAACCATCGACCATCCACGGCTTTGTTTGATATACCGAACTAACGGCGCTGATAATTCCGACATTCCCGATCCGTTCAATTGCTCCTTGGAGATTACGAGACCTATCGCCAAGGTTGCTTCCTAACCCAACATAAGCCGTAACCAGCCCACTAGGCAAGGGAAGCACCGCTTCTAAAATCCCTGGCCAAGGTGTCACTCATCTTCACAACTTTCACCATTTCTAAGACATCGTGAACACGCACAATATCAACTCCGCCTGTAACAGCCCAGGCGACTGTGGCAGCTGTTCCGAACCGTCGATCCTCTACGAATTCATTGGTCACCGATCCTATGAAAGATTTTCTAGACGTCCCGATCAATACTGGCAGTTCAAACTCGGCACGAAATCGATGAATATCCCTAAGTAAAGCAATGGACTGCTCTGCGTTCTTAGCAAATCCAATACCCGGATCGATAATGATTTTCGATTGACTAATTTTAGCCTTCTTTAAATCTTTAACCGCTCCACGAAGATCGTCAATAACTTCATTGAGGATATCTTCTCCATGCCCGTTTTTACGGATGTGACTGAGAATAATTGGGACGTCCATATCTGAAATAACCCTAATCATCTGTGAGTCTTCCATCATAGATACATCGTTTATAAGGGCTGCCCCAGCCCTGACAGCAACCTGGGCCACGCTTGCTTTACGCGTATCGATGGATATAGGAATATTCAAACGACTAATCAGTCCTTCGATAACTGGAACCACACGAGAGATCTCATCATCATCAGAAATTGGCTGGGCATCTGGGTAAATACTTACTGGTCGGGTTGACTCTCCGCCGATATCGATTACGTCGGCTCCTTCGTCCTCCATCCGTAGCGCTTGGTCTATTGCAGACTGAACATCCCCAATTGCCGACCAAACTCCATCACCGGAAAAAGAATCTGGGGTGACGTTGACAACCCCCATGACATAGGTCCGTGCACCCCAAATGAACTCATGAGTGCCTATATTCGAACTGGATATAACCGTCGGTTTACTCAAAGCTGATGGAACGACCACTAACTTAACGTCATACTCAGACACACCTTGTATCTGTAATTCCTGCAACCTGAGTTTAACACCCTTCGGCCTCAAAAAATCAATAAACACCCAGTTGCCGCTCTACTTGACCTAAGTTAAAATTTACAACGTTATATTCCTTGAAAAATAATTCAGTTGTACTTGAAGATAGGCTCTTACAGAGCAAATAAATAACCTTGAAAATTCTTTTGCTGCCCATTGCATCAAGATCAACAACCAAACCTCATTTACCGCTACCTCTAAAATGACCCAAAACTCGAAATTAGAAAAACTCGAAAAGCGCAGAGCATCTGCCCACTTAGGCGGCGGAGAGAAACGTGTCGACGCACAACATAAACGTGGCAAGCTAACCGCCAGAGAGCGCTTGGTCAGATTTTTAGACGACGGTAGTTTCAATGAACTCGATAGTTTCGTTACTCACCGCTCAACCGATCTAGGGCTCGATAAGCAACGATTCGAAGGCGACGCAGTTGTGACTGGATACGGTCTGGTAAACGGCCGGAAAGTGTTCGTTTACGCCCAAGACTTTACGGTTCTTGGTGGTTCGCTATCGCATGTCGCGGCTGAAAAAATATCTAAAGTGATGGATCATGCTATGCGCAATGGTGCTCCAATAATTGGAATCAATGATTCTGGCGGAGCCCGTATCCAAGAGGGGATCGATTCTCTGGCCGGCTACGGTGAAATCTTCAAGCGCAACACCCTAGCCTCAGGAGTCATACCACAAATTACCATCATCGCTGGCCCAGCAGCCGGTGGAGCTGTGTATTCACCTGCCCTGACCGATTTCATTTATATGGTGGAAGGAATCGGACAAATGTATATCACCGGTCCTGATGTAGTAAAAGCAGTGACTGGCGAAGATGTATCGCACGAAGATCTCGGTGGAGCATTGACCCATTCTTCCCGAAGTGGGGTAGCACATTTTACAGTCGAATCCGAAGAAGCATGTTTCAGTCATGTCCGCAGTCTGCTATCGTACCTTCCATCAAACAACGCAGAATCCGCACCCTCTATCGAGCCCGCAGATCCACCTGATCGAGTCGATTCATCACTAAGAAGCGTTGTGCCTGATGAAGCCAATCAGCCGTACGACGTTATGGACGTCATCACGAAAGTGGTCGATAACGGCGAATTCCTGGCTGTGCACCATAATTTCGCTCCCAACATAGTAGTTGGTCTCGCCCGACTCGATGGCCAAAGTGTCGGAGTCGTGGCAAATCAAGCAAATCAGATGGCAGGGATGCTCGATATTGATGCAGCTGACAAAGCTGCTCGGTTTGTTAGGTTCTGTGATGCTTTCAATATCCCTCTTGTGACATTCGTAGATGTCCCCGGGTTCATGCCAGGAACACATCAGGAGTACGGCGGGCTAATTCGACACGGAGCCAAACTGCTGTACGCTTACGTCGAAGCCACGGTGCCAAAAATTGCTGTCGTGCTCCGCAAAGCATACGGTGGTGCATACATAGTCATGAGTTCAAAAGAACTTCGTTCCGATGTAAATCTAGCTTGGCCCACTGCCGAAATCGCAGTAATGGGACCAGAAGGTGCCATCAACGTCATTGGGCGCAAAGAGATTGCCAATGCTGAAGATGCTGAAGCTACACGAATGGAAATGGTGACCAATTACCGCAACCAATTTGCCAACCCATACATTGCAGCAAACCGTGGTTATATCGATGATGTGATAGATCCTCAAGAGACGCGACCTGAACTTGTTAAAGCACTTCGAATGCTCGATTCAAAGATCGACAATCTCCCACCCAAAAAACACGGAAACATCCCGCTCTAATACTTCAATCATGCCAGATAACTCAGCAAGTAATGACGAGCGAAAATACGCACCCAACACGATCAGCCGGCAAGAATTTGTCGACTCAATAGCCCGCATGGCGGGCGAAGTATGGGATTTTCACAATCGGTTTAAAGTTGGTTCAGGCCAATTTCACGGGCAAAGTGCGACTGAAATAGTAGCGAATCGTACCAGTATTCTGGATGAAGAATTCAATGAACTATCACAGGCAATATCTGAAAAAGAAGGGGACGATGCAGTCGCCGACGAAACAGCCGATATTTTATTTGTAGCTATGGGCCATGCTGAAGCAATGGGAGTCCCAGGAATCGAGGGCCTAGAGAGAGTAACTAACAAGTCGGCAGCCAAGACTAACGCAACCCACGCTATAAGACCCGATACCGGCAAAGTATTACCCAAAACCGGGAAACCTCACAAATGGCAATAAATCATCACTACCAATGAATCACAACCGATGAACTAATTCGGTGGTGTACAAATATTGGATCAAATAATTGCCCATCTGAAACGATAGGCTGAAGCGAAAATTAAGAAATAAGGAACAATAAATGAAGTTCAAGGTGACAGTCGTCGGAGCTGGATTTGTCGGTGCAACCACCGCCCAACGCATATTTGAGAATGGTTACGCAGATATAGTCCTTGTCGATATCGTCGAAGGCAAGCCTCAAGGTCTCGCCTTGGACATGCTCTGCTCTGGGCCAGTGGTAGGGTCAGATGCTCAAATAACTGGCGCAAACAGCTACGAAGACACCGCTGACTCCGATTTAGTGGTTGTGACCGCCGGAATCCCTCGGAAGCCAGGAATGAGTCGAGATGACCTGTTATTGACCAACATGAAAATTGTCGGCTCTGTAACCGCTGAAGTAGCTAAGTATTCACCAAATGCTGTACTCATCGTAGTTTCAAATCCGCTCGACGCTATGGTTCAACACGCCTACAACGTCAGTGGATTCCCGAAAGAAAGAGTTATAGGCATGGCCGGGATTCTCGACACCGCCCGATTCCGAACATTCCTTTCCCAGGAGTTAAACGCATCAGTCACCAATGTAAGTGCATATGTTCTTGGTGGGCATGGCGACACTATGGTGCCTCTTATCGGTTCAACAACTGTAGGTGGCGTACCTGTGTCCAAGTTAATCGAAACGACGCGTCTTGAAGAGATCGTTCAACGAACACGTGACGGCGGTGCAGAAATCGTAGCATTACTCAAAACAGGATCAGCCTACTATGCTCCTTCTGCAGCAGTCGCGCAAATGACCGAAGCGATACTACTAGATCGCAAAGAGATACTGCCTTGTGCAGCATTCCTTGAAGGCGAATACGGCATCAACGGCCTGTACGCCGGCGTTCCAGTGAAACTCGGAGCAAAAGGTATAGAAGAGATCATCGAAGTTGAACTCACCAATGATGAGTCCGCGGCTCTTAACGCATCTGCTGAGTCAGTGCAAGAACTCCTCGACATCATGGCAAAGGCGTAAGTTGCTTCCCCTGGAAATTGCGTACCACCAACTAAAAGTATGTTTTGTTGTATAAATCACTTTCACTGAAGATGGACGTATAAATTATCGTTCACCTCAAGATTCAAAACTTAACAGATAGATGAAATCAAACTGGTGTGGGAGTTCAACGAATGCCCGGAAGACTCGCAGGAAAAACAGCGGTGGTAACAGCCGCAGCTCAAGGAATCGGCAAAGCAACAGCTCTCTCATTCGCCGCAGAAAATGCGCAAGTCTGGGCAACAGACATAAACACTGAGAAACTCAGTGAACTCGATAACACGCCTGGCATCACCACACGAAACTGCGATGTTACTGACCCGCAATCGATCACTGCTCTGCTTACAGAAACTGGAGCACCTGACATCCTATTTAACTGTGCAGGATATGTCGCGGTTGGAACGATTCTTGATTCAACGGAAGCAGAATGGGATTTCTCATTCAACCTAAACGTGAAGTCCCTATTTTGGATGCTACGAGCCTACATCCCTCCGATGATCGCAAACGGAGGCGGCTCAATTGTGAACATGGCATCACTCTCTTCACATCTACTAGGCGTGCCAGATCGCGCTGCCTACACTGCAACGAAAGCGGCCGTCATAGGAATAACAAAGTCGGTGGCCAAAGACTATCTTTCAGACAATATCCGGGTAAATGCCATAGCACCAGCAACAGTCGAGACTCCCTCTCTCGAGGAACGAATAAAAGCCACCGGTAACGCCGAGGCTGCTCGCGCAGCTTTTATCGCCCGCCAACCAATGGGTAGAGTAGGAACTCCCGAAGAAATCGCCCACTTGGCTGTTTACTTAGCGTCAGATGAATCCTCGTATACCACGGGGCAAGTTCACGTGATTGACGGCGCGATGAGCCTGTAACACCTGATCACTAGGCCTTTGACGTTAAAGCCTCTGCCATTCGTACAATTTTTTTCGTCGAGACAATATGCTTTTTCAATCCCAAGGTTTTTTCATTCATACCCATAGCAAGACCGATCAACTGCGGAACATGGATAACCGGAAGATCAGCTTTATCACCTCGAACCTGTCTACGCGCTTTAGGTTGATAACCATCGAGATTTAGATGGCATAGTGGACATGGGGTAACCATAGCATCGGCACCAAGGTCTTTAGCTGTTCCAGTGTGATTAGCAACCATCTTCATAGAATTGGCTTGGTTGATAAACAGGATGGGAAAGCCACAACAAGCAGTCTTACCTGCAAAATCCGTAACAGTGCCGCCCACTGACTGAATCAAATCTTCCAACGAGGTTTCCCGCTGAGGATTAGAGGAAAATTCAAGAGCATCGGAAGGCCGAACCATGTAACACCCGTAAAACGGTGCCATGTTCATACCCGTCAATTCACGAGTAAACGTTTCTTTTAGTTTATCAAGGCCAATGTCTTCAATAAGCACCCACAAAAGATGCTTCACAGAAGTGGTTCCCTTGTACTCAAGCCCCTCATCCTCAAGATGCTTGTTTATCTCAGCGAGATATTCAGGGTCGCGCTTGACCCTGTGATTGGCCTGAGCCATAACGCCTTGACATGTAGAGCACAGTACCATGATGGGCAACCCCATTTGCTCAGCCATGGCAAAAGTTCGCACATTCAAAATATCACCCATTTTGAGGTTTTTTTCTTGCAGGACACCTGCACCGGTACAAGCAGCTTTGGTCAGCTCCACGTGTTCGATATCAAGCCTGCCCATAACAGCCAACGCTGAATCGTACAACTCGGGAGCTCCACCGCGTGCGACACATCCAGGATAAAAAGCGTACTTCATGAGGATTCCCCCTCCACGTTCTCGTAGAGGTCTTTAACTTTTTTATGATCTTCAGATTTATGCGGTATCAACGGAGGTAACTTCCCTTTCCGCATTGCAGCAATACCGATTGGCACTAGATCAAGCAGTCTTGGAATATTTGTCCAACCTGCAGAATCCATTGCTAGCCGCGTTTCATCCAAACGACCATTCTTTTTTACGGAGTTATAAAACGATTCGGTGTGATGGTATCCCGGAGTGTTTGTGTTACCAGCTTCTATAGCAGACTCGCGCAATTCCATAATTCGATCCATTGGAGCCACGCCCTTAGGACAAACCTCCACACACTTCAGGCATCGTGTACAGTCCCATATGCCACCCGCTTCATCATTCAGCACCTTCAGACGCTCATCTCTTTTAGAATCTCGAGGGTCTTCTGTGAATCTCCATGCCTTGGCTAATGCAGCAGGCCCAATAAAATTAGCATCGACCTCGAGAACCGTGCAATCAGACACACAACAACCACACATGATGCAGTTCATTGAGGTTAGAAGATTCTCCATAGAGTCGTTTGAGGCAATATACTCACCCTGCTCTGGGACATGGTCAGGCTGGAGGAAGGGATCTACTCGTTGAATCTGAGAAAAGAATGTATCAAGAGAAACCACCAGATCCCGTACAACATGCTGGTTACCCATAGGTTCAATTAGCAACTGTTCCCCATTAGGTGCAATATCAACGATACGCGTTTTGCAAACCAGTTTTGCTTCGCCGTTCACTTTCATACCGCAAGAGCCACATATAGAAGCTCGACATGCGCAACGAAGTGCCAGGGTCCCGTCATCCTGTTCACGAATCTGAATCAAAGAGTCCAGAACCGTCGAATCTGGGTGAACATCAACCTCATACTCTTGCCACCAGGTTTTCCCGCCTTCATCAGCGGGGTCAAATCTCTTGACTTTCAAATTCGCTTGCATTTAATAGACTCTCTTCACCGGTTGCCATTGAGTGATTTTCACGTCGGATGTTTCAACACGCGTGCCATGTTCTTGTGTTTCATCTTTGTACACAAGAGTGTGTTTTAACCAATTATCGTCATCACGCTCTGTAATATCAGTCCTGAAGTGGGCCCCACGGCTCTCTTTACGAGTAAGTGCCCCGGCCACTACCGCTTCAGCACAATCCACCATAAATTCCAATTCAAGACCGAACATCAGGTCGGTATTGAAAATCTTCCCCTTGTTCTCAATAGAAAATCCCGACAGTCTGGATTTCACATTTTCCAGATTTTCAAGGGCCCCCTCCATAGAACTCTGATCACGAAATACCCCTATGCCCTTGGTCATACCGCGGGCCATATCGTTCCGAAGGGTTGCAACCCGTTCTCCCTTGGGACGATCCAAAAGTGCCTGTAATCGTACTTGCTCAGATGCGAGTTCTTCTTCAGACGCCGAATGATCACCGACGCTCTTAATGTATTCAATTGCATGAACCGCAGATCTACGACCAAACACCACCGTATCGAGAAGAGAATTGGCCCCTAAACGATTGGCACCATGAACACTAACATTCGCACACTCACCGGCTGCGTAGAGGCCGGGGACATTAGTAGCTCCATCTACGTCGGTCTTTATCCCACCCATGATGTAATGCATGCCGGGTTGTACCGGTACTGGCTGTTCTGCCATGTCAATTCCAAGAAATTCAACCGACACTTCTTGAAGATAACCCAGGCGTTGCTCAATGAAGTCACGACCCAAGTGACGAAGATCGAGTAGCACGTTACCATCTATTCCTCTCCCCTCATCAATTTCAGTCTGCTCTGCACGGGAAACAACGTCACGAGAGGCAAGCTCCATATAATCAGGAGCAGTCTTCTCCATAAAGCGTTCCCCATCTGCGTTAAGCAAGTGGGCTCCTTCACCTCGAGCTGCCTCTGACATGAGAATCCCTGTACGCGCCAGCGTGGTCGGATGATACTGAATCATCTCCATATCCATTAACGGGGCGCCTGCTTGATATGCCAGTGCTAGGCCATCTCCAGTACAAATCAGTGCATTAGTTGACGGTTCAAATACTCTACCGGCTCCACCCGCAGCCATTATGACTGCCTTAGCTTTAATTGTGTGGACCTCCCCGGTTTTTAAATCAATTGCCACCACTCCCCGGCATCTGCCATCTTCAATTATCAGCTTTGTTACAAACCACTCTTCATAAACATTCAGTCCAAGTTTCAACGCCTGTTCAAATAAAACGTGCAATATAGCCGATCCAGTAATAGCTCCCACAAAAAATGTTCGAGCTATCTTCTGACCACCAAATCTACGAGTACCCAGTTTCCCATCATCGCCCCTACTGAATATCACGCCCATGCGTTCGAGTTCTAAAACAGCCTCACCAGCTTCGACAGACATTACCTCCACAGCATCTTGATCTGCCAGAAAATCACTACCTTTGATCGTATCGTATGCATGACCTTCCCAATCATCACCCCGATCAGTAAGGGGAGCATTGATACCACCTTGGGCTGCATTAGAGTGACTTCGCACAGGATGAACCTTGGATATCACTGCAACATCACCCCCAGCACGAGTAACTTCAACAGCCGCCCTCAGACCAGCAAGCCCACCACCAATAATCAAAACATCATGTTTATACATAGGTTTGCCTGACACTAAGACTTATTATTTTTCTACTCATTTTCCGAGCCCTTAATATGTTTCGTGTACACATGTTGAGCCGATAACAACGCAGCTATCGACATTTGATCTTCAATCTCACCCTCAGCTATCAAACGGTGCAGGTCATCAAATTCAATTTCTTCAACCGCAATATCCTCTCCATCATCAGAAGGCAAGGGAGCCACCTCTAGCTCACTCGCTATGAACATGTACGAATACTCAGTCGAGTATCCAGGAGCGACCCAAGATCCTCCAACCAAAAATAATTTTCCCGCCCTTTGCCCTACCTCTTCTCGCAACTCTCTGAGTGCAGTTACCTCTGGGGCCTCTCCTGGCTCTATGGTTCCGGCAGAAGCCTCTAACAAAACTTTCCCGGCAGCCTGGCGAAATTGCCTGATGAGCAAAACCGTACCAGCATCTGTGATCGGCACCAGAACAACTGAGCCGGGGTGTTCAACTATCTCACGATCAAACTTTGGACCATCATCAAATCTAGCGGTTTCAACGCGAAGTGAGATTCGATCTCCTTCGTACTTACGTTCCACTGACAGAATGGTAGGGCGTTTAGGTCGCAAAACGTCATCATTTTACCGAGTTTTCAAGCGCTATAGAAGTTCTCGAGGGGGAGATTTTAGTGGACCTTTTCTAAGTCCTAATCTTCTTGACAAATCGCCCCAAAATTCAGGTGCCGGCTTACGACGTAGAAATGACGCGTAATCCCCCGCTTGAGTTATGACAACGGTTTCACCATCTACTAGTGACATATCGATAAATCCGTCAGCGTTTAACGTGGCACTTTCTCCTGATTGAACGGTGAGCTCAACTTTGGACGACGCTTGCAATATCGCTCCCCCAAACTGACTCATATGTGTTGCAATCGGCTTGACAAGAAAATCACGAGATGCCGGATCCATGACCGGCCCGCCAAGTGCAAGGGTATATCCAGTAGATCCTGTAGCGGTGGACACGACAACACCATCACCACGATAGGTAGCCAAATGTACCCCGTCGACAACCGTACTAATTTCAATGACGCGAACAAGGGGGCCGCGTGCAACCGTCACATCATTAAGACTAATAATCGACTTAGAATCCTTACCTTCGATTGTCGCATTGAGCATATAACGGCGCTCAATCCTAGCATTTCCGTCCAGATACCAACTTATTTCACTAATCGCATCTTTAGATTCAATATCACTCATGAACCCAACGCGTCCCATATTCACTCCCAAAACAGGTATGTCTCTAGTTGCAGCGACATGCACTCCTCGAAGGATCGTACCATCTCCACCGATTGTGACGATTAAATCCGACGAGTCTAGATCTTCTTCATGCTCTCGCAGGGTATCTTGAGTCGCTAACCACCATTTTCGATCTTTACCGTAAGCAGCAATAATTTGCCTGGCAAGCTCTTCTGCTTCGGTCAACAAACCGTGGTAGACAATTCCTATGTTTTGATACAGGGGCATATCACTAGCTACATCTCATGAATCTGGTAGTCATCAAAAGTTTACGACTTAATCGGACACGTTCGAACAGATTACACATACTTAACAGATGGATTACAGGCCCGGAACAATTGTCAGTGCAGTTTCAGCGAACTCAAGTAAGAGGAAAGGCGCAATCCCAAAAATACCGGTCCCAATAGCTGCAACCCCGGCAGCAGCCAAAACCGGCTTATCCCCGCTAAACGTGGACGTGTCTACTGGATCATCAAAAACGATAGTTCGAATCACCCTGAGATAGTAATATGCCGCAATTACGGTATTTACCACCCCAACTACAGCCAGCCAAGCAAGGCCAGCATTTACCGCTGAGCCAAAAACGACAACCTTGGCCATAAAACCAACCGTGGGAGGCATTCCCAACAGGGAAAGAATGCCAAATATGAGAAGAGAAGCCAGAAGCGGTGAGCGTTTCAACATTCCCTTTAAACCGTCGATCGAATCATCTCCAGTACGCATAGTAATCGCAATGACGGCAAAAAATACTGCCAAGTTCGTAAAGGCATATCCGGCAAGATAATACATCGCGCCTTGCGGTCCAGCTCCGGTAAAAGCCGAACCAACCTGATTTACAGGCACAGAAGCAACACCTACTAAGATATAACCGGCTTGAGCAATCGTAGAGTAACCAAGCAGTCGTTTTATATTAGATTGGGCTAAAGCCAGAACATTACCCACGGTCATAGAACCAGCTGCCAAGATCGCAAACAGCCCAGACCAATCCTGCATCATGGCAGGATCTCCAAACGCCGAATACATGATGCGCATTATCACTGCAAATGCCGAAGCTTTTGAAGCTACCGAAAGAAATGCTGCAACTGGAGTCGGCGCACCCTGGTAAACATCCGGCACCCACATCTGCCAAGGAACCACAGCCATCTTAAAACCAAACCCCGCGACCACTAATATCACTGCTAGTAAAACAGCGTATGAACCAAATGGAACACCCGCATCCGCTGGCATTACGGCTAGTCGCTCCATGATCATTCCAAGATTAGTGCTACCAACGTATCCGTATATATAAGCAAATCCATAAAGAAGAATGGCGCTGGATATGGCTGACAGGACGAAGAATTTAGTGCCAGCCTCAATTCCCTGCTTAGTGCGATGAATAGCAGCAAGGGCGACAATCGGCAACGCACTAAGTTCCAGTGCAACATAAATCGTTATCAACTCAGTTGCAGAAACAAGAAGCATCATCCCTGTTACCGATAGTAGTAATAGCGATACGAATTCTCCTCCGTAATTTTTCATTCGATCCGCTGCAATATATTTCACTGAAGCGAGAATAGTGCCCGCGCTAACGGTTATAAGCAGAAATTTGAAAAATAGCGAAAATCGGTCGGCCTCAATTGTTCCGAACAAAGTTGGACCCGCGACAGAGGCACCAAACCATCCGTACCAGAGATTCAAAGCTAAAACCAAGGGCGCTATCAGCCCAACAAAGGCAACGAACAAAACCTTCACGACGTTTCGAGTGATGAGATCGGCAGTAACTACCACCAAAGCGAGTAGCGCCATAGCAATTTCAGGAGACAGTGCCCAAAAATCGTTAACAGTCATTACCTAAGCACCGCCTGAATCCCAATATCGAATACGTCTGTAACAACCGAAGGCCACAATCCAATAATAAAAATAGGAGCCGCCAATATGATCACAGGGATCATATCGACCCAGTTAGCATCAGTTAGGTCGTCATACACTTGTTTAGAAAGTCCTGGCGCTGCAGGGCGAGGACCAAAGAACACCCTTTGAACCATCCACAACGTATAACCAGCGGCCAATACCACACCAAACGCTGCAACAGTGGTAGGCCATGGCCAGACCGAAAATGTGCCAAGGAACACCATAATCTCGGCCACAAAACCAGACAGAGCCGGAAGGCCGAGGGAGCCAAAGCCTGCGATCAAAAAGAAGATCGCTATCATTGGCATCTTCTTCCATAGCCCACCGAGATGCGGAATATGCCGTGTATGAGTCCGATCGTAGGACAACCCAACCATCAAAAAGGCAAGTCCGGTAATCGTGCCATGTGTAAACATCTGTAACGCTGCCCCATTCAGGCCAGCAGCAGACGTGTCTACAGCCGACGCCCCAACAGCCGACAAGCCGAGCATGACAAAACCCATGTGACTGATAGAACTGTATGCGATCAATCTTTTCATGTCTGTCTGTCGAACTGTAACTATACCGCCGTAAATAACCGAAATTGCCGCTATGATCGCCATTGGCCCTGCCACATCATGAATGGTGAAACCTTGGGTCTCTTGAAAAAAACCGAGATTAATCCTCAAAAGCCCATATCCAGCCATTTTCAGCAAGACACCTGCCAACATAACCGAAACGGCAGTGGGAGCATCCGTGTGGGCATCTGGCAACCAACTATGCACTGGCCACAGCGGTAATTTCACAGCGAAAGCTATAAAGAAAAATCCAAATATCAAAGCAGCTGGCAATACCAATTTTGCACCGGACATAAGCTCAGGAATACCAGTAATTCCTAACTCAGGAATCGAAACCATCGCCAATGTACCGACATCAGGGGTTACGTAAATAGCGAGGATGCCCACTAACATGAACGCCCCTCCAAATAGCGTAAACAACACAAACTTCATAGCGGAATAACGAGGTCGACCACTTCCCCACAGCACGATCAGCATAAACATGGGAATCAATTCAAATTCGAAGAATATGAAGAAGAGCAGCAAGTCTAGAGATACAAACACACCCAAAACGGCCGTCTCAAGGAGAAGCAACCACATGAAATATTCACGAACACGCTTTTCGATGCGCCATGAGCCGAAAGCGGCTGCCATACCCAGTATCCCGGTGAGAAGCACCAATGGTGCGCTCAATCCATCAACACCCAGTAAATAAGAGGACCTCAATGCATCAACCGGTATCCAACGCTCATAGTATTCAACCATCTGAATACCACCAAGAGCTTGGTCATACCCAACGTAAACCATGACTGTCAGAGCAAACGTTACTGCAGTGGCCCCAATAGAAATCCAACGTATTTGCCGGTCGACCTCTTTTCCGCGTGCAAAAAGAGTAACCAATATTGCAACGGTGGCAGGCAGAAATACCGTAATCGTCAGAAGCCCTTCAAACACAAGTAACCTCCGATCCAGCGCACAACATATGTGCGGTTCCCCATGGTTGAATTCCCACGTTAGTTATTAACCCCACAGCAGGAACCCCGCTGCAATTACAATGACGCCTATGACCATACCCACTGCGTAAGTCTGTGTTTGACCGTTTTGAATTAGCACACCACTTTTTCCAATTCTGGAAACCCAATTGGAAAGATGAATATTTGCGTTATCTACCCAGTGCTCATCGAACCAACGCAAAGCTTCAGCAAGGTACTTATAGAAACCTTTGGAAACAACTATATTTTCGTATAGCTCGTCAAAGTAATACTTACGGAACATCAGGTTGTAGAGTGGCCGGAACCTAGCGCCTATAGATGACGGTGAAATCGAAGACTTGATGTACATCGCATACGCTAATGCAATTCCACTTAACGCTAGTAAAGACGAGATGCCAGCAACTACAAAATTAAATTTAGGTGACGCCCCGGCGTGTTCGGCATCTTTGTAAGTTGGAAATACATCTGTATTTTTTTCCGTCACAAAATGAGCAAAAGCGTGCTTATCTATCGAACCCACTTCAACGACCGGGTTGGAAAAGAATCCTATAAATATAGAAATGGCCGCTAACAACGTCACGGGGCCAATCATCAGCCAGGGGGATTCCCCGAGATGTGAATGCGCATTTCCTACCGGTGAAGGATCGCCTGAAAGTTGGGCATCGGCCTCCTCTTTCTCACCTCCTCCCTTCCATTCTCCATGGAATGTCAGAAATATTGCGCGGAACATGTAGAACGCTGTCATCAGAGCCGCTATCAATCCTAGAGCCAAAACAATATTACCGGTCGTGCCTCCAACTTCAGCAGCATGTCCAAGTATTTCGTCTTTTGACCAGAAACCAGAGAAAGGAAAGAGGCCAGCAAGACTAAGACTGGCTATGATCATTCCCCAGTAAGTCCAGGGCATATGCCTTTTCAGACCACCCATATATTTCATATTGAATGTTCCAGCTGCATGATGAACCGACCCAGCACCCAGGAACAATGCCGCCTTGAAAAATGCATGAGTGAATAAATGGAATATCGCTGGGGCATACGCGCCAACGCCCAAAGCCATCACCATGTAGCCGAGCTGACTGATCGTTGAATAGGCCAAAACCCGCTTGATGTCATTTGCGACCAAACCCATCGTCGCTGCGAACACAGCCGTAAAGCCACCAATGAGAGCAACAAGAGTCGTGACGTTGGAATGCTCAAATAACGGGAAAAAACGTGCGATCAAAAATACCCCGGCCGTAACCATCGTGGCCGAGTGGATCAAAGCAGATACAGAAGTCGGACCTTCCATAGCATCGGGAAGCCATGAGTGAAGTGGAAATTGCGCAGACTTTCCGACAGCACCAGCAAAAAGTCCCAACGCTACCCAAGTTGCCATAGATGTAGTAATGAGCCCAGCCCCGATATCCCGATAAAGCACGGAAACATCCATGTAAGACGGATCTATCGAATAGAGATAAAGGATTCCCAGGAGGAACCCGAAATCCCCAAAGCGAGTCATGATGAACGCCTTTTTTGCAGCAGCGGCTGCCGAAGGACGATCCATCCAGAAACCGATCAACAAGTAGGAAGAAACCCCAACCAATTCCCAAAAAACAAATATCTGGATCACATTTCGAGCAAGCACTAGTCCAAGCATTGAAGCGGTAAACAACGACATGTAGGCGAAATATCGCGTGTAACTCTTGTCCCCGTCCATATATGCCTGTCCGTAAATCTGCACAAGCAAGCTAATCCCACTAACCACCACCAGCATAATTACAGATAGCTGGTCAAGGATTAAGCCGAAACTCAAGTCCATCCCACCGATAAATATCCAGTTATGAGTTTCAAGATTAAGAGGGCCGTCAGACATCACGGTTGCCAACGACATCAAAGAAAGAATAAACGAAGCGCCAATAGCCGCGATTGTGATGTAACCGGCATATTTGGAATTGGATCCAATGAAGGCACGCACCAACAGTCCATTCACCAAAAAGCTGATGATTGGCAGCGCTATTATTAACCAGACAAGACCCTCAGTGATCACAAGTATTCCCCATCACAGTTTTCTCAATATTTCATCTGCCACGTGTTCTCTACCTTTCGGAACCATGACCCTAAAAGAGGAGTTTTCGGCCCAGTCCAAAATATTCCCGTCAGGTATCAACATAGTCGGGAGACCTTCTCCTTCGAGAAGGTCTTTCCACATCTGCGCAGACATTAGGTTAGGTGTTTTTTTATAGTCGATCCACATTTCAATCAAATTCCGTGTTTATGCTAGGAGAATTAGTTTTTCATATCAGAAGCATCTGTAATTTCTACCGATTCCACCGCTCGATACATCGCAAATACGAGAGCAAACGCTAATGCAGCTTCCCCGGCTGCCACCGCAGTAACAAATATGGCGAAAGTATGCCCTGTCAAAGAAGATCGTATCGCCTCAGCAGTCAATGGATCTGCGGCAATAAGAGCGGCTGATGGGGTAAATCTACTAAACGCTACCGCAGCAATTACCACTGCATTAAACATCAATTCAAGCGACATGATCACGGTCACCAAGCTTCGCCGTGAAATCACCCCATAAGCACCGATTGCAAATAACGCTGCTGAAACTACGAGTACGTTCTCAATAGTCATACTGAGGCGTCTCCGTTCTCAGGCTCATTTTCTGGCGACCGGTCACGCATCAAAAGCAATCCTCCGATCAATGTGGCTACCAGTAACAATCCGATGATTTCAAATGCGAGCATATACTCACGGATCAACATCACGCCAATCGGTCCTGTACTGTCAACCAAAACCCCACCGTTCTCAACCACAACAACGTCGGAATCTATCGGAGGATTTTTAAGTATTGATATGTCATCACCGGTACCCACTTCCACATACCCATCCGTCAAAGCATGGAGAGCTAACGGATCATTTATTTCATCCATGGAAGACCAGTTGGAGTTGTATGCGGTAAACACAACTGCAGAAAACAGCAACACTGCAACGACCACGGCAAATATTCTGCCTTCGGAAGGCCGACTACCCGATGCAATGTCCTGAATAAACATGACGGCAAATGCCATCAAAACTGAAATAGCCCCTACATATACAAGTATTTGTACTACACCGACGAATTCAGCATTAAGCACAAAGTAAAGAATCCCCACTCCAAGGAATGAACCGGCAAGAGCAATTGCAGCTCTAAAAACATCTCGCTGGGTAACAACGATTACTGCTAAACCCAAAGTCATAGCAGAAGCTATCCAAAAGACGAGGGTCGTCAAGACTGAAACTTCCATCATCGTTCGTCGACCCATTTTCTTTTCAAATCTTCATCTGTAGGCCGTTCATGCCGGCCAGCATCGTGGAAATCTTCAATTTTTTCCGAAAACGGATCAAATCCTGTTTCCTCAAATTGAGGCCGATAGAATGCACTTGGCCGTTTTTCGGCATCAAATAACTCATCTTTAGAAATTACTAAGTCATTCCGTATATAACTTGAACGCTCAAATTTCGTCCCCATGTGCAGAGCATCATACGGGCAAGCTTCTACACATAAACCACAAAACATACATCGACCGATATCGATGTCGAATACTTCAATCTGATAGCTCTCACCTTCCTGAGCATCAATCTTGCCCGGTACGCTCACAATCTCAATAATCCCCAACGGACAATATTTTGCACAGCTTGCACAAACAGTGCACCTATCCTCAAAAAATGTGAATTCGTTACCTCGGAACCTGGGTGATTGCTTTACTGCAACAGGCACGGTGGCAAGTCCTGCTATAGCCTTAAGAGAGTCTCCTGGATTTTTTATCAAAAACTGAAAAGGGTTCATTCCAGCCTCTTTGGCAGCGCCAAAAAGACCAACATGACGATCCGGGTATTGCTCTGTAACGGCAGGTCTTACAAAATTCTTAAGCGTTACTAAGAATCCACGAGGTAGCCCCAGCCCAATCATTATGCGCCCCCCTCTTTGGAAACAGCTTCGACACTGGAGACTTCAGTCGAATTTGTTATGTACTCAGACGATTTCGGTATTGATTCAATAGCTACCGAATAGACAGGAGAATCTGAATCTGGCTTGGCTTTTTCATAATTTGCAGTGCCAAGCAGCTTACTAACCACCCAAATCGAAATAATCGCCACCGGCCAATTAACCGCCGCCATCATCCATAATTGGGCAGTAGTAGGTTGTGGCCAGATTCCTATCAAAATAGCCGTAACAACAATATTTATCAGCGTGAGTTCAAACAGACCCTTCCATGCAAATTTAAGTACTTGATCAATACGTAGTCTCGGCAGAGTCATTCGGAACCAGATGATGACGAAAAGAACTAATATCACTTTCGCCATGAACCAGAAATGAGACGGTATGGGTTCCCAACCTTTCCAACCGGAGAGGAACAACGTAGCCACAATTGCGGCTGTACTAATTTCAGCCATGAACTCTGCAAGAAAGAACAAGCCGAACTTCATACTTGCATAGTCGTTCAAATAACCTGCTGCAAGTTCCGATTCAGCCTCCGTCAAGTCAAATGGCGCACGCGCCATCTCAGCCATTGCAGCGATAAAAAACACGAAAAATGCCAGTGGCTGAACCAAGATAAATGGAATCCCCTGGGCTTGGACAATCTGACCAAGCGATAGAGATCCGGCAAGCATAATGACGCCAACGAGGGCAAGAGCCATAGGAATTTCGTAACTTATCAGCAATGCGACCGAACGTAGAGCTGAGAGAATAGCTATTCGATTAGCTGAGGACCAAGCGGCGGTAAGAACAGAAAGGGTGGTTAACGACGTAACAGCCATTATGAACAATACCCCAACATTCAAATCAGCAACATAGGTCCCAATGCCAAATGGAATCACTGCGAACACTAAAAGCGCAGGAGTCGCAATCAAAATAGGAGCAAGATTGAAAAGAATCCAATCAGCGTCTACGGGTGTCACGTCTTCCTTAAACATCGTCTTGACAGCGTCGGCCACCGACGTAAGCATCCCAAACGGCCCCCAACGATTAGGTCCCGTTCGTGATTGAAAACGACCAAACAGTCGCCTCTCACCCCAAATGAGCACAATAACTCCACCCAAAACACCATTGATTACAAGCCCAACAATCACCAATGCCGTTATTGCAAACGCAATCCACTCAAAACCACCGGGTAACAAACCCGATGCATATTCACGCGCTCCACAGCCTGCACTATCGCCTGCAAGCAGGCAATAGATGTTTCTCCACAAAGAATTATCTAGGAAGGACTGATCCATTATCGGTCCACCTCACCCATATTAAGGTCGACACTCCCAAAAGTTACAAATAGATCTCCAAATTGACCTCCAATGAGCATATCGCGTAGTAGGGTCAAATTGATCAGCGAAGATGAACGTACATGCATTCGATATGGAGCTATCCCACCATCACTCACGAGATAAAATCCGAGTTCACCTTTTGAACCCTCAATCGCTGCATATGCATCGCCACTGGGAGGACGCAAAAGTCGTGGTACATCGTCAAATGACGGACGAACTGGTCCAGGTTCAATTTGATCTATGCATTGTTGAATAATTTTTACACTTTCACGAGCTTCCTGGACCCTTACCCAATAACGAGCGTAATTATCGGACGCTGTGTGTAATTTCCGTTCAAATTTGATCTTTGCGTAGTAATCGTATGGATTACGATGACGCAGATCCCAATCAACACCGCTTGCACGTAACATCGGACCGGTTATAGAAGCATTGATCAGTAATTCAGGTGAAAGAACCGCGGCTCCCTTAGTGCGTGAAAATACGATCTCATTTCCACTTAAATACTCTTCGAGTTCATCAAGTGTATTGACGATATCGTTCAACCCACGGTCAAGTGCAGGCCAAAATTCCTGAGGCGCATCCATAAAGACTCCCCCTGGCCTTAAATACGAGTTGGTTATACGCGCTCCACAAATAATTTCAAACAGGTCGAGAATGTTTTCTCTTTCACGCATTGCATATATGAGAGGTGTCCCGAGCGCGCCCAGATCCTGGAGCAGAAATCCTGTTGCCACTAGATGGCTGGCAATACGTTGCAATTCTGATGCGATCATTCGAAGCCATACACCTCGCGGTGAAGGTTCAATTCCTGCCAATTTTTCCACAGCCAAGATATAGGCCTGATTGTTTAACATCGACGACACATAATCCATACGGTCGGTCAAAGTTACTATCTGTGTATATGTCCGTTCTTCTGCAAGTTTTTCTGAACCTCGATGCAGATAACCAAAAATCGGTTCAACGTCAACAATCTCCTCCCCATCGAACATCACCCGCATTCTAAACACCCCATGGGTAGATGGATGCTGAGGCCCCAAATTGACGGTAACTGGCTGCGTCTTAATTGCCATTATTCATCTGATTCCACATTTTTTGAAATTTCAGGAATTGAATTGACAATCGATTGATCATAAGTGACGTAATCCTTCCTCAACGGATGCCCGGGAAAACCTTCCCACAACATAATCCGCTTATGATTTGGATGTCCGTCGAATCTGATTCCCATCAAATCCCAAACTTCTCGCTCCTGGTAGTCTGCCCCGCGCCATATAGATACCACGCTAGGAATAGAAGGCTCAGACCTACCGATACCGACACGCGATTTTAAAACCGCAGTTGCATTCATTGGGAGTGAAGTGAGGTGATATACCACCTCATAATGATCGATATAATCTACCGCTGTAAGACTGTTTAACAAATCAAATTTAAATGTGGAACGGTTTTTCAACCCTTCACATACGACACGTATAGATTCGGCTTTCAACCAGACATCTGTTCCGCCACTACCCTCAACAGATCCAGGGGCAAATTCTTCGATCGCTTCAGCGAGCGCCTTACCGCTCCAAACCGTGGTCATACCTGTCCTGCCGCCTGCCCCGTAATGCTATAGCGACGGATCTTATCGTGCAGTTGCATAATCCCATACAGCAATGAATCTGGACGCGGAGGACAACCTGGAACATAAACGTCAACCGGCATAATGTGATTTACACCCGGGACCACTGAATAACTTTGATAATACGGACCACCCGAAGTAGCACAAACACCCATCGAGATAACCCATCGAGGTTCTGACATCTGATCATATAAACGGCGCAGCGGCACTGCCATTTTCCAGGTCAGGGTGCCAGCGACAATCAGCAGATCCGCCTGACGAGGTGAAGCCCGTAGCGCTTCCATTCCAAATCGTGCCAAGTCGAATCTGGCCATCGCAGCACTGATCATTTCGAATGAACAACAAGCAAGACCAGATTGCAGAGGAAATACCGATGATTTACGTGCCCAGTTAAGAAGGTAATCTACCGAACTGATTATCACGCTACGCTGAAGTTCATCAGGAATTTCTAAAACCGGATCAGGAAACGGTTCTAAATGAGTCGACTTCATCTTATTCACAGCATCACCTTCAGTTTGATCCAAATCAAAGGTAATGGACTGGAGTGGCCCTCTAGGGTCTGCGCCCGCCGGAACACCATATGGGTCTATCAGTTTAGGACCAGTCATTGATTTGTCACCCACTCCAGAGCTCTTTTTCGCCAAGCATACGCGTATGCAAACGTGACGACTATTAGAAACACACCAACAGCCATCAACGCGGCAAAACCGAACTGCTTGCTCATCACACCGTATTTAACCGCCCAGGGGAACAGGAACACCGTTTCTACGTCAAAGACTACGAACAGTAAAGCGTAATGGTAATAACGAAAATTGAAACGAGCTGGCCGATCACTGAACGGTGGCATACCGCTTTCGTAAGCGCTCCTTTTAACGGAAGAGGGGCGCGACGGTCTGACTCGTACAAATTGAGCCAAAAAACTCATCATAAGCATGCCGACGGGAACTGACACCGCGGCAAGACCGAATATGGCGAGCAGTGCGTACTGCCGAAAATAATCCTCGAACATCAACTGCCAATTACTTGTTCAACGACTCGAAAAAAGATCAGTTTGGAGGATAGCAGTCACCCCTTTTAGCAGCAAGTGAAAAAATGAACAATCCATAGGTTTCAAAGACGATCAAAGTAAAACTTAATCGAAAAGAACCACCCCACGGCCATCCTCAGCTCGCTCAAGTGCCTCGTAAGCCAAGTTAATCTCATCAAGTTTATATCTGCGAGTTACCATACCGCCGATATCTATACGACCCTTCTCATAAAAGCTAAGTAATTTTCTGAACGTCTCATGAGGACTTGCTGATCCGTAGTAACTACCGACAAGAGTTTTCTGATTTCGTACCAACTCAACAAGTGGAATCTCCGCGGTCATACCGTCTGGAGCCAACCCTACAATAACGGTAGTGCCACCTTTACGAGTTGCTTTATAGGCCTGCTCCGTTGTCAACTTGTGACCAAAAGTATCAAATGCGAAATCAACGCCATCACCTGTCATTTTCTGAATCGCAGCAACAGCATCCTGGGTGTTGGCATTTATCACGTCTGTAGCTCCAAACTTGTACGCGAATTCCAACTTATGATCATGAATATCAACTGCAATTATCCTCGAAGCGTTCATCAACGCGGCCCCTTGAAGTGCGTTCAGGCCCACGCCGCCAGCGCCAATGACGGCAACTGTCATTCCTGATCGCATATTTGGCTGGTTGATCACACCCCCTACACCAGTGGTGACAGAGCATCCAATCAGAGCAGCAACTTCCATAGGCACATCATCTGGCATGGGGAAGCACGCCTGCTGTGGAATCACAACTGCTTCTGCAAATACTCCCAACTTTGCAAACTGATGCACTTCAGTCCCATCAGAAGTATAAAGTCGACAGGTTCCGTCGTACTGCCGCGTTCCAGTTTCCCTATTCGTGTCGCATATATTGGGAATACCTGTCCGACACGATCTGCAGTGACCACAACTCGGAACAAACGATAAAACGCATCTATCACCCTTTTTCACCATAGTGACACCTGGCCCCACAGCATCAACAATCCCCGCTCCCTCATGACCCAGAACTATTGGCATTGGGGTTGGGTTGTCACCGGTCATGACATGATGGTCCGAAGCACATACACCCGCGGCCGACATCTTAACTCGAACTTCACCAGTTCTAGGTTCTGACTGTTCAAGGTCGACTATCGGCATTGGCTCATTTGATTGAAAAAGGACCGCAGCTTTCACGTGGAACCTCTACCTTTCAATAAAAATTGTTGAACATAAATCGAGATGTCCAACGTAGTTAGCAGCTCAGTACTGTCTAACACCAACTGTATTAACCAGCCCTAAACCAAAAGTTACTTCTGCAAATCTTTTGGCATATAGACGGAATTAGCCGGCTTCCATCAAACGTACAAGCTTAGCCTGTAATTCTTTAGCATCTGGTAAAGAAGGGTACCGTCCTAATTTACCTTTATCGAACTCGGTCTTACCATTTAGGCTTACCGTGAAAACCCCGGCCTGCCCGGGGGTAAGAGTGATAGCCACATTGGACTTACCTGCTGCAAAAAGCTCGCTTCCCATCCAGAAAGCCACTGAATGGTACCCTCATGGAACACAATATTCGATTTCAACGCGCACTTTGGCCGGGACTTCAGTCATTGAAAAATCCAATGTTCTGATCCAGATACTCGAGACGAATCAAACATTAACTGGTCTGTATGACAGCACCTGATTCGATCATATTGGCAACCTCTGCCTTGATATCTTTAACTTCCATGATGTGTGGTGAACGGCCCTGTTCCTTCTTGTCCCAAAGTACACGACCATCGACTGTAACCTTGAACGCACCACTATGACCAGGCTTCAAAGAAATAGCTAACGCTGGTCCAGCTGCTTGAAACAACTCACTAACCATGCTCGCTGCTAAATTAGCGTATCCACATGGGACACAATATTCGATTTCGGCTTCCATCTTCCAGTGATCAGACATATATCAACCTCAGGCTATTCATCTACAAAAAAGGTCACACTAATTTGGTATCTAACCAAACGTTAAACCTACTAGACAGATCGTATCAGGTAGTGTGAACAAAATTAACATGTTCCTGAAAATTCATTTTGCCAATTAGTCCAACAAATCCAAATATCGAAAGTTCGAGATACGATATACTGATTGTCCCCCAAAATACATACACGTACGTTGGCAGTCCTACAGGCGGGGGTGATATTTACACGAAATGAGATTGACGCAGCGTCAACATATGTGAGGAGGACGATATGCCCTCTCTAGTCGAGTTACGTCCCGTAACGCGCGAAGACGTTCAAAGATTATCGACATGGCTAGATGACCCTGAGGTCTCTGATGCTTGGTTCGGTCGGTATACGTACGGTGATCCAGCTCACTTGGGATATGAACCGAAGAACATGATTGACGCCACGGAGGAAGAGTGGAACGAAGTGTTCCACGACCCTCACCACGAACCGCATCGCGATATATTTTCAATATATACCGCGTCCGGCGAGCACATTGGAGAAGGTCAGCTTTCTATAGATGAACCGCTCGGCGATGCTCAAATATCAGTTCTTATTGGGCTGAAATCATTATGGAACCACGGATACGGTTCCTCCTCTGTGATGGCAATGCTCGAACACATTTTTGATCACCTAGGGTTGCACCGTGCCTGGGTTGATGTTCCCGAATATAATACCGCTGCCCGAGCAATGTTTGAACACATTGGGTTCCAGCACGAAGGTACGCTTAGGCAAAGTCGACCACACCACGGATCGCGACACAATTCAGTGATTCTTGGTATGCTCGCCGATGAGTACGCAAACGCTTACCCAGAAGGTACTCTCAGCCACGTAACCGTTTGGGATTCCCCGAAGTTATAGATCCCCCTCCCTGATCAAAGCCCCAACGCAGGACCAAGCACATCTAGATATTTCGTCCCTGATCCGGTATTAAGTAGTACGACACGCTCATCACGCTCCACCTGATGTGAATCTAACAATATCTGAAGTGCAGACAACGTAGCCCCGCCCTCTGGAGCCGGAAATATTCCCTCAAATGCAGACATATCTCGTACTGCGTCAACCATCTGGTCATCTGTAACAGTCAACGCTGTGCCGCCACTTTGTCGCACAGCTCTTATAACTAAAAAATCACCAACAGCAGCTGGTACCCGCATGCCAGCAGCTAGAGTAGATGGATTCGAAAACGGCTCAGCAAACTCAACACCCTTTTTGTAAGCCTCTACCAAGGGAGCACACCCTTCAGCTTGCACACACACCATGCGGGGTCGCTGAGGGCCAATCCATCCCAATTCGGTCAATTCATCAAACGCCTTCCAAATGCCAACGATACCCGTCCCGCCACCTGTCGGATATATCACAACATCTGGAACCTCAAATCCAAGTTGCTCAACAATTTCATATCCCATAGTCTTTTTGCCTTCAACTCGATAAGGCTCTTTCAGTGTGGAAACATCGAAAAATCCATGTTCTTCAGCTGCTTTTCCAGAAATACGTCCGGCGTCGGTAATGAATCCGTCTATAAGATTCAAATCAGCGCCATAGGCGATACACTCGACCTGATTCGCATAAGGAGCATCCTTGGGCATATATACATGAGCTTCCAGCCCAGCTGCAGCCGAATAAGCGGAAAGTGCTCCACCGGCATTGCCGGCAGAAGGCATGGTTAATTTGAATTGTCCAAGCTCAAGAGCCTTCGAGACAGCGGCAGACAACCCACGAGCCTTGAAGGAACCTGTGGGATTAACACCTTCATCTTTAATCATCAAAGATTTCATGCCCAGGTGCTTGCCTAAACGTTTGGCTGCATGAAGTGGTGTATATCCTTCTCCAAGTGTCACAATATTGGCCGGCTCTACAACTGGCATAACTTCACGATAACGCCACATATTTGACTCGCGATCAAACAAGGAATCCTTGGTGAGCGTCTCAGCTGCCTTCCCAAGGTCATAACGAGCCAAATATGGCTTACCGTTTTCGGGATTCAAGCGATGGGGGTATTTATGATCTGCAGTTTCACCTGAAAGCGAGCATTCTAGGTGTGTTATTTGACTTCGGATCTTAGCTTGATACGACACTCAATCCTCCAAACAAACATTGTAGTCATGAAGCATTTATACAACAGCTCAATTTTCCAATATTGAAATAGAAACAATTGTGACCCCGGGTTTAGACGCTAATACAGGATCACGCTCGGTCATTTGCATGACGATCTCACTCCCATCCGTAACACGACCAAAAACCGAATGACATGCTACAGCGTCATCAGCACAATTTTTCGCCACCCCATTTTCAAAAGCATCAAGTTCGGGAGCCACATCGTGCGTTATGAAAAATTGACTCCCATTAGTGTTAGAACCAGCGTTTGCCATCGACAGCGTGCCTGGGGAATCATGCAAAAGATCACGTCTAAACTCGTCATTAAAAATATAACCGGGGCCATCAACCAAATCACTTGTGGTATCTGGATCACCTGACTGAGACAGATATCCAGCAATCACACGATGAAACTCCAGCCCATCATAAAAACCTATACGCGCTAGATTTATAAAATTCTCTACAGTAAGCGGCGCCCTGTCATCATATAGCTCTACCGTGATACTTCCAGCATCAGTGACAATAACCGCAGAATATTCCGATGCTTTATCCAACGCGCCTACAGGAGGTGCAGGCTTGTCACCACGCACAAGCATACGCTTTTCTGCATCTTCATGATCGTCGACTACAGGATCCCCATATGCCCTTGGACGCCATGACATCCTGGCCGGGAGTTGATCTGCTGGGATTACCCGCCGTAGTCCAGAACTATCGGCATCCATCAACCAGGCAGCACCAGTACCAGCGTCCACTGCCATCAATTCAGAATCATCCGGGGCCCAAGCTGCAACAAGAAATTCCAAGCTGGAATCAATCAATATAGCTTCCGAATTAATCAGGTTAAGTGTCCCCAAACTAAGTGCCCCGTCGTCCGTGCCCAATCCAAAATGGATACCGGATCCATCACGAGTCCAGCCAAATGCGACGCTTCCAAATGGACCTATAACCTTGGGCGGTGTCACTAAAGCAGGATCGAAGATCATCATACGAACCAATCCATCAGCAGTATTCTGCGAAGCTAATAGTTGCATACCATCTGGAGACCAGTAAGGCAGAATATGTTGCGCAGTCTCATCTTCGCTTACACGTATCGCATCACGGATTGTAATCGGCGCTCCTTTTACATCCTCAGGGATGGGGGCAACATACAATTGCCACTCATCATCCGTCATGCTGACAAAAGCTAATGATCCGCCATCAGGAGATACATTTGGCATCGAAGCACCACCGGCCACATCTGTAATCTGAACTACTTCTCTCGTCAGCAGATCCAACATGTAAACCTGCAATTCCCCTGTCACATCAGATACATATACAAGTCGAGATCCGTCTGGCCACCATGACGGTGAAAGTTCCATTACACCGTTATCGATGAATTTGATATCAGCTGAGCCTATTTGAGCAGTTTCCAAGTCAAAAAAAAGAATTCCGCCGCCATCCTGATCCATAATTTCCACGGCAATAATATTCGATGAGCGCTGCCGGATGTTTATATCGGATTGCGCAACAAGTTCAATTGCATTCTCAGCGACGTTGGCAGGTAGCGTTACGGTAATAGCATTTTCGAAATCTCCAATTTCATAACCAGCTATAAATATCGCTACTTCACTACCCCTCCCAGCAGAAGAATATTCATACTCAAATTCTTCCTCTGCAATGTCCAATACATTGCCAAAAGCATCTGACGCCAGCACCACGAAAGGGGATCCCGCGCCGATTGTCACAGAGTCGTTATCCGGAAGGATATGCAATGATTCTGCTGGGCCAGGTTCAATCTTCAACGGAATAATCACAGAGGATTCCACGCCATGGAGAATACCGCGAGCAGTGATACCTTCCTCAAAATATTCACCTGCTACCGTACCTGCGGTGAATATACCTGAATCAGTTATTGATCCAATATCTGAACTGTTTGCAGACCACTGCATTTCATCAAGCGTAAGAGAATTCCCAAACCGGTCAGTTCCAAATACTGACAACTGGACTGAATCCCCTATTTGCAATGAATCAGGAACATCAAAAGGGTGTACTTGGTCGAGAATCCCTGGCCTTATGATCCCAGAGACTACCGTCTCAATAACCCGACCATTCCGTTCAACTTCGACGGAAACCAATGGCTCCTCACCCTTTGAAGCGAGAGTGCTCGCTTTGAAACTCCCTGCGGAATCCACACTATCACCGTCTCTGATGGCCCTGAAACGGAAAGAAGCTGATTCAAGTAAATGCCCTGACTCATCAATAGCGCTAACTTTGATATTTTGAGAGCGAGCTACTTGAACATCAAGTGTGTCTGGTTCGATAAAAACAGCGTAAAGATCGCCTCCGACAATCTCTATCCCAAATTTTTGAACGACTTCTACGCCAAGCCGCTCATACGAGACAGTTATAGCATCAGGATAGTTACCGACATTCTCGCCAGCTGAAAAAAATCCTGATTCACTGATTGCACCAGCTGCAGGGTCACATGCCCATACAAATAAAGGGTCAACAATCAAATTTCCAAGTACATCGAATGCCTTAGCTGTAAATTGCACCGATGACAAATATGTGATGGGATCAGGTATTTGATCCATTTCTATCCAGCCTGCTTCACCTGGCATGATCGTCACGGTTTTCTCAGCTAGGGAACTCCTACCATCCTTTACAACTGTCAATCTGACAGTGAAAGTTCCGGCATCTTGGAATGTATGCTCAGGCTGGCGTTCCTCACTCCCAACTCCATCACCAAAATCCCAATGAAATCTTTCCGCTTCTATCGAATCATCAGTGGTAAATGAGATTTTATGAGGGGCGTGACCTATTTCGCTGGACATGCTGAATTGTGAGACGGTAGGTGTTGAGCATCCCACAAGCAAAATCAACGCGCCGATTACTAATACAAGTAACGCATATCTGTGTTTTCCTGAGAACAGAAACAAGCTAGCTCTGACATTCCTTTCGAAATCGGAATTGTTTTGGTGAAAATATATTTCTAGTCTCTTATAGGGAATCCAATTAGAATAAATCAACTGTGTTGATAATTCTTGTAGTAATTTTGAATAATCACGCTCTCATGTCAGGTTTGAAACGTGCAGTTCATAATCAGCTAGATCAGCCCAAATCAAATTTCTATCAAGTTTTTCAGCGACTTTGGATGCAATTATCTCTGCACAGTCTTCAACGGAAATCACAGTTCCTATTTCTGCCTGAACAGACGTAACCGCCAAGTTTGGCATACCGCACGGGATAATGTGTGCAAAGTAACTGAGATCAGTTGAAACATTCAACGCAAACCCGTGCATGGATACTCCGTCGGATATCCTGACTCCAATCGCTGCAATCTTCCTGCCACCAGGATTCACTCCAGATTGCCTCTTTTCGTTTGGAGTCCCACCTACCCATACACCGGTCTCTCCATCTACTAAATGAGCTTGAATACCCAAGGTATTAAGAGTGTCGACAATAGATAACTCGAGGATTCTCACGTACTTCACAGGACTAATAGAAAGCGCCCTGAGGTTAATTATGGGATAGCCGACCAGCTGACCTGGCCCATGATAGGTGGCTTCGCCCCCGCGATCGGTGTCAAATATCTGGAGGCCTAAGTTATCAAGCGTTTCCTTATCCGCTGATACATGCGACTTATCTGCTCGACGTCCAACAGTGATTACATGATCATGTTCTAACAGTAGTAGAAAATCTGGGGTGCTATTGCCTTTGCGTCTAGTGTGAAAAAAACGTTGAATATCCAGAGCTTTACCGTATTCGACGGTACCGATCCTTATCCCTTGAATTTCTCGTATGCTTTCTGTGCTCATCTTTGATCAACCAGGCGGTTCATTCAAATTTTGAAGACCCATCAATAGATTCAAGACCCAGCTTCACCGCTTGTAGAAACTTCGATGCCTCAGCGCCATCGATAATGCGGTGATCAAAAGACAGACAGATATTCATCATAGAACGCACTGTAACTGTGTCTTCGCCCTTATTGTTCATGACAACAGGTCGCTTCACTATAGCCTCAGTAGTAAGAATGGCAGCTTCAGGATGATTTATGATCGCACCTCCCCAGACAGAACCTAAAGCACCTGTGTTGTTTAGCGTAAAAGTTCCGCCCTGAACATCATTCAGGGTTGTAGATCCATCTCGAGCGCGCCTGATCACTGAATCTAACGCACGAGCAACATCAACTAGAGTTAAATCATTAGCTCGATGAATAACTGGCACGATCAAACCTTCATCTGCAGCTACCGCTATACCAATATTAATTGCTCCCTTAATAACTACCTTGTCATTCGACCACGTAGAGTTGATTATTTCGTTGGACTTAAGGGCAGCAGCCACCACGTATAAGGTGATTGGTAGATATGTGAGGTTTACATCGTTTTGTTTTTCAAACGACAACCTGTTCAGCGTGCGCCACTCAACCATTCCGGTTACATCAACTTCAATCGCAGACCAAGCATGCGGAATCTCAGACACAGATTTAACCATATGGTTGGAAATCATTTTTCGAATTGCAGTTGGCTCAACTATACGATCTTCACTCGAAAGGATTGGTAATTCCTCGCTACGAGAATATTCAACGGCAGCAAGTACGTCTTTTTTGGTCACTCGCCCACCAAGTCCAGTGCCTGTCAGGGTGTTTAAATCAACTCCATGCTCATCCGCGAGTCTGGAAACTACAGGTGAAAATCCCTTCTGGCGCTTCTTATTATTTGAAACCCTTTCAGCAATATTCTGTGCGATCGACTCAGGCGATTCCAAACTCGTATCCAAAAATTCTCCACCTGTCGGTCCGACATTTGCTCCTTCAACAAGGGTCCCAATACGATTATCCGAAGCGATGCGCATATCTGAATCTTCTGAACCTACTCCGCTTTCCTGAGGTTCCATTTCCCCAATCACCGCACCCATCGAAACGGTTTCACCCTCGGACGCTAGTATCTTAGTAAGGACCCCTGTAATCGGAGAAGGCACATCCATCATCACCTTGTCCGTAGTGACCTCTACCAATGGATCGTATTTTTCGACCACATCACCAGGAGATTTCAACCATTTCCCGATAACGGCCTCAGTAACGGATTCGCCAACATGGGGTAGCTGCACCTCAAATGCCATATCTATAACTCCGCAAGCTTTGTTATAGCCTGGAAAATTGTCTCCGATGATGGCATAAATGCTGCTTCCTGAATTGGCGAGAATGGCATCGGAGGAATATCGGGCGGGCCCAATCGAGTGATTGGGCCATCAAGATCGAAGAAACATCGTTCCCCAATAATGGCTGATACTTCTGAAGAAATACTTACCGCCGGCGTATCTTCCTGAACAATCAATGCCTTCCCAGTACGAGAAACCGATTCTACTATGGAATCAGCATCAATCGGTCGCAATGTCCTTAAATCGAGCACTTCAACATCAATACCGATATTCTCGGCCAACGCTGCTGCCTGAAGAGCATAGTGCAGCATTAATCCGTAACTAACCACAGTCATATCCGTGCCCGGGCGCTTAATCTCAGCCTTACCAATCGGTATGGTGTAATCCTCGCTGGGCACTTCACCTTTGACAAGCCGATAAGTCCGTTTGTGCTCTAAAACAATCACGGGATCATCTGAGCGAATTGCTGAAGCTAACAACCCTTTCATATCGTAAGGCGTTGCGGGAGCAACAACTGACAGGCCAGGTGTATGTGCAAATAGAACTTCAACACTTTGAGAATGATAAAGACCGCCTCTCACACCACCGCCGTAAGGTATTCGAATAGTCATCGGTGCGTTCTTGACGCCGTATGTGCCATACCTAACCTTTGACGCCTCCCCGATAATTTGGTTTATGGCAGGCCAAACAAAATCCGCGAACTGAATCTCGGCAATCGGGCGCATCCCATTAACAGCAGCCCCTAACGCGACGCCACATATCGATGATTCAGCCAACGGGGTATCAATCACACGGTTTGCCCCAAACTCTTCTACAAAACCATCTGATGCAAGAAATACGCCACCACGAGCTCCGATATCTTCACCCAAAAATATTACGGAATCATCACGACGCATCTCAGCTTGCACAGTGTTTCTAACTGACTCGATAACTGTTTGCTCAGCCATTAACTGCGACCTCTCGGATCAAAGTCAGTATGATCAAACATCGTTTCCACGCTTGGATATGGTTCTGCATCAACTATGTCAGTTGCGACGTTTACTCGTTCTTTTGCGGACGCATGGATAAGCTCGTCTTGAGACTTAGTCAACAAATTTCTTCTGCGCAACATAGCGGACACGATACGTATCGGATCTCGCTCAGACATATAAGCTATATCTTCTGACGACCGATAGCGAGTATGGTCATCATCCGTCGTGTGGGGCAACAGTCTTTCCACAGAGGCTTCAATCAAAGTCGGACCTTGGCCTGCCCTCGCCCTTTTCACGGCTGCAGACATTGCCTCATAAACCGCAACAATATCCGTGCCATCAACTTGAACACCGGGAAATCCGTAACTGGCAGCGCGAGTTGCGATGCTCTCGATTCCCATCTGTTTGTCTAGTGGAACTGAAATGGCGTAACGATTATTTTCGCAAAAGAAAACCACAGGAAGTCTGTGTATCGCTGCAAAATTCATTGCTTCGTGTGTATCACCCTGTGACGATGCACCATCACCAAAGAAAACGACAGTCACAGCATCCGAGCCGCGCAATTTATCAGCCAACCCTACCCCAGCTGCCTGCGGTAATTGTGTGGCAATCACATTTGAAAAATTAAACAAATCAACTCGAGGATGTGCGCCATGAAGAGGGAATTGCCGGGCAGCGCTCATTGGATCGTCTGCTTTCGCCAAAAATCCTCGCAACATCTCTTCAGGCTCCGTCTTCAACGCAATCATAGCTGTGAATTGACGGTAGTAAATCAGGTAATGATCCTTCGATGGATCCGTGGCTTCTATACATGCGACTTGGGCAGCTTCGTGACCTTGTGCAGAAGCTGCTATTGCAGCTTTGCCCTGGCGATTTAATAGCCAAACTCTCTCATCCAAATATCGACTCAACACCATGATTCGATACAACTCGACCATGCGTTCGCCGGATGGTTGTTCCGTAGTTTGTTCAGGTCCGTCGGCAGTTGCTTTCATGAGCGGTAATTATAAAAGCCTAAATAAACACAGAGAAAGGCTGTTGTGTCAGGTTCTTGGATATACTTTTCGTTCTAAAAAATTATATGGCGTACGACAAATGGAACATGCAATATTCATGGAGAACCGAATGAAACCGATCTACACGTTGGTTGCCCTATTCACTATTTCGCTATTCGCGTTAGTAGCTTGCGCAGAAAGCACTCCCGAGCCTACGGTAGCACCAACATCGACACCCGCACCCGTGGCAAATGATATGTCAAAGAGTGAAGTGAAAATGCTTTCTCCCGGAGATAACCCACGTCCACCTGTGGGCGCACTGGATACATCGAAAACGTACACAGCTACTTTCGAAACTGACAAAGGTACATTCAAAATATTACTGTTTGATGACGAAGCGCCTCTCACTGTCGAAAATTTTATAAATCTTGTAACTATCGGTTTTTATGAAGGCACAATGTTTCATCGGGTAATTCCGGATTTTATGGCCCAGGGGGGAGATCCACTAGGTACTGGCACGGGCGGACCTGGATACAAGTTTCAGGACGAATTTCATGGCTCTAGACAGCATGATAAGCCTGGCGTGCTATCAATGGCCAATTCAGGGCCTGGAACAAATGGTAGTCAGTTCTTTATCACTTTTGCTCCAACCCCTCACTTAGACGGGATGCACAGCGTGTTTGGTGAGGTAGTGGAAGGATTGGATGATGCACTCAGCATCACAATACGCGATCCTGGAACAGCCCAGACTCCGGGAGACGTAATAAAAAAAATAAGCATCAACGAAAGTTAATTAACTAACTGAACAGTTAATTGTTCAGTTAAAACAACAATTAACGCTCAGGCAAAACTCAGGAGAAATCATGACTGACCCAGCGCCACCTTCCGGCGATCTCGACAAATCAAAATCTTACACCGCAACATTCAAAACCGAACGTGGAGAATTTGATGTATTGCTTTTTGCCAACGATGCTCCGATCACCGTTGAAAACTTTGTGAACCTAGCTGAGGCAGGATTTTATGACGGAACAACGTTCCATCGCGTAATACCTGGATTCATGGTTCAAGGGGGAGACCCGACCGGTACCGGAAGAGGAGGACCAGGATATAGTTTCGATGATGAATTCAATCAGAAATTACGGCACGATTCTGAGGGCGTATTGTCAATGGCAAACGCTGGTCCCGGAACAAATGGTAGTCAATTCTTCGTAACACTAGCTCCCACCCCATATCTTGACGGAAAACACTCTGTATTCGGCAAGGTTACCCGGGGAATGGAAACCGTCAAAATGATACGAGAGCGTGACCCGGGGACCGATCCAGAACCAGGCGATTTTATCGAAACGATAGTCATTTCAACGAAAT
>CEOQ01006790.1_pt1 | contig 59091 bp, 56 predicted proteins | sample 361351 | NCBI WGS metagenome assembly CEOQ01 (sample SAMEA2619907, study PRJEB7988) | marine metagenome | biome: marine biome (ENVO:00000447); feature: deep chlorophyll maximum layer (ENVO:xxxxxxxx); material: "saline water (ENVO:00002010), including plankton (ENVO:xxxxxxxx)" | depth 60 m | reverse complement strand
GTTCTTCCTGATATCTACGCATTTCACCGCTACACCAGGAATTCCGCTCTCCCCTCTCGATCTCAAGAATGACAGTATCGAATGCACTTCCCGAGTTGAGCTCGGGGCTTTCACATCCGACTAATCATTCCGCCTACACGCTCTTTACGCCCAGTGATTCCGAGCAACGCTTGCTCCCTCCGTATTACCGCGGCTGCTGGCACGGAGTTAGCCGGAGCTTCCTCTAAAACTACAGTCAAACATAATGTGTATTATACAGAATGCCTTTCTTCGTTTTTGACAGGAGTTTACGACCCAAGGGCCTTCATCCTCCACGCGGCGTCGCTGCGTCAGGGTTTCCCCCATTGCGCAATATTCCCCACTGCTGCCTCCCGTAGGAGTCTGGGCCGTATCTCAGTCCCAGTGTGGCCGATCACCCTCTCAAGTCGGCTATCCATCGTCGCCTTGGTAGGCCATTACCCTACCAACTAGCTAATGGAGCGCGGGCCCATCATTGGACGATAGCTTCCATGGAGAGGCCATCTTTCACCCCTGAGTCATTAGACTCTGTGGTCATATTTGGTATTAGCACCTCTTTCGAAATGTTATCCCAAATCCAAAGGTAGGTTACCCACGTGTTACTCACCCGTTCGCCACTCTACTTGCCCGAAGGCTTTCTCGTACGACTTGCATGTGTTAGGCACGCCGCCAGCGTTCGCTCTGAGCCAGGATCAAACTCTCCAATTGATATCTTTTAAAAAGAGTCGTTCAATTATGAACACAACTGATCAGTTTCCCTCACAGCTTTCCCACTCTTTTTGTCAATCGGGAAATTATAACTTGAACCCATTCGAATCCGTCGTTTTTTTTACGTGTGTGTCACCCTATTCGTATGTAAAAGATCAAAACTCTCTGAATCAGAGAGCGAAAAACCAGACTATAAAAAAAAGAACCTTTGTGTCAATAAAAAAGGTTCTTTTTTTAATATTCTGGCTAGATAAAACTAACTAAACCTATTAAAAATCAAACTCTTTTAATCAAAAATATTCTTACTTTTAAAAACGAAACAGGGCGTGATATTATTTCCTAAATCAAACTTTGTCAATCTGTTTTTTATTTTTTTTCAACTACTCCATTTTATTTGCAAAACTTACACTATACTGGCTGTTCCTGGCTGATTTTCTGGCTCAATTACAGTCTCATTCTCTTGCACAATTCCACGTCTTTCTACAACAATTTTTTCCTCATCTTGAGACACTACTAAACTACATTCCCATTTTTCATCCATTTCTGGGTAATCAATTCTAAAATGACCGCCTCTACTTTCTTTTCTTTCTAAGGCCGCTAGTGTCAACATTTTTGAAACTTCAATTAAATTATCCGTTTCTTGTATCCTCCTTAAAGTATCAAATTTTTCCTTATCTGATTCTCCCTTAATAACACAATCCTGATTTTCTTTTTGCAAATCATCTAATTCATCTAGTGCCTTTAATAGTTTATCTCCATGTCTAATCTGTCCTATTAAGGAAACAGCTACAGTTTGCACTTTTTTTCTGATTTCTTTATCGTCAGATCCTTTATTTTTAGAAATTTTCTCTTTAATAATCTCTATACCCTCTCTCCAGTTTCCTTTCTCTGGATCTGGTGCGTCTATACCTGAAATTTCACATGCTGCACCTATTCCCGACCTTAAACCAAACACATAACTATCTGCTAAAGCCGCACCTCCTAATCTATTAGCACCATGGACTCCTCCCGCAGCTTCTCCTCCTGCGTATAAACCTGCAACATTTGTTCTGCCCCATTCATCTATGAGAACACCTCCCAAATAGGTGTGCGGTCCACTTGCTACTTCCATTGGATCTTTGGAAAGATCAACACCTGAATTCTTAAATACTCGTATAACATCTGAAGTAGCTCCATTATTAACTTTGTCTATAACATGGCTTGTATCTAAATAAATCCCAAAATTCTCAGTGCCTCTTCCTTCATATATTTCCATACCTACACCTCTATTAATCATAGCTCTACTAGAACGCTCACCATTTTCAGGATCGTAATTCCACATAAATCTTTCTTTGTCTTTATTTAATAAATAGGCTCCTGCATGGATAAATCCACTAGTGTGTGGAGGATACCCCCTAATTTTCAACGGAGCAGCAGTTAAAAGTTGGTAATCAATAAATTCCATATCAATTAATTTTGCCCCAGCCCTTAATGCCATTGCATATCCATCTCCAGAAACATAAGGAGGAGAATCATTCACTTCGTGCAACTGAGGTGCACCTCCTGTCGCTAAAATAGTAGATTTTGCATGAACTACAACTGGACGGGCATCTCGGTAATAAAAACCCCATGCTCCTGTTACTCTCCCATTCTCTTTAATAAAATCAACAAAAATAACATGCTGTAGAGTCTCAATTTCCCATTCTTTTAGCTTTTTTGCGAGGCTTTTCATTAATGGCTTTCCCATCAACTTTCCACAATGAAGCAATCGTGGCATTCTATGAGAACCGCTATTCTTTTGATGAAAATTTCCATCTTCTGTTTTTACTAGACCTAAACCCCATTCATCAAGTTCATAAGTACGCTCTATAACCTCCGAACTCATTATTTTCATTAACCGTCGATTACACAATCCATCGCTAGCCGCTATAGCATCTTCAAAATAAAATTCTGGAGAATCCGAGCGTGAAACTGCAGCACTATAACCCCCTCTTGCCATAGAAGAACTTCCGGATGGAAAGGTAGCTTTTGTCATTAAAATCGGTTTAACTCCAGATCGTACACATCCTACTGCCGCCATCATTCCAGCGACACCACCACCTATGATCAAAACATCTGTTTCAATGTGTTGAATATCAGGAAAAGAATTCATAAACAGCCTTTCTGATTTTATGAGTTATATAGGTTTCAATTTGCAATATTTACATAGGTTTTATTTGCATAACATGAAGAAGTTAATAAATACCTTATAAAAAAAGAAAATTTGTGACAACCAAGAGTGTTAAATATCTAAAGAACAAAGCTCATTGGAATCCGTCTTCATAGCAGCATTAAACTTCGCATTAAAATTTTGAAATGAAATTATAGTTGCAATCTCCACTATTTGATTATCGGAATAAAATTCCTTTAATTTGCCAAAAAGGTTTTCGTCTACTTCTACTGGAGTTTTAGACATTGATTCAGCAAATCTTAGAGCGATTCTTTCTTCTTCTCTAAAAGAATCTTCTGTATCATAATTTTCAATTTTCAAAAGTTTTTTCTCATCATGTCCGGCTCGGAGACCCCGCATCGTATGAATATCAATTCAATGAGGACAACCATTCAGCTTAGAAACTAAAAGAGTAATTAACGGTCTTAATGAAATTGGGGAAAAATTCGTTTTTTCCTGAGCTTGTTGCATTCCAGTTATCCCTTTAAGCAGTTCAGGGCAATGTCCACGAACTAATGTGGTATTTAGAATTTTTCCTAGAGATTTTTTTTGTTTGTCGTATATTTTTTTTACTTCTGAGTCCGCTTCTTCATATTCAACATAAGGAACTCGCGCCATACTAATTACTCTCTGATAAAAAATTTTGAATTACTTCACTAACCACTTCGGAATTTTCAATTGGAGCTAAATGACCCAGTTCCGGAATTTTCTTAAATACAGAACCCTCTATCTTTTCAGATAATTGCTCAGAACATGAAATAAATCCAGGCAAATCATTTTCTCCAACTAATATCATTACTGAAGATTTAATTTTTGCAACCAATTCAAGAAGAGAAGAATCTTTAGGCGGGTCTGGATCTAACCAATGATTCCCTGTATATCCTATCAAGGTATCTTCAAAGATTTCTAAAGCTTCTTCATTACCTTCATTCCTTAGAGTTGAAAAAATTGGAAGTTGAGACCAGTGTTCTCTCGCAGCATACAGACCCTTTGTTTTTAGAATGGAGATAGTTTCAGATAATTGCTCTGCAAAATCAGGGACATTATCTGAGTAATCAAATCCTGCTCCAATAGCTACAACAGAATCTACTTTTTCAGGAAACAATGCAGCATAACTTAAGGCAATACTTGCCCCTCTAGAAAGACCTATTAAATGCACTTCCTTAACCCCTAAGAATTGAATCAAATCGTCTAAATCTGTCACTTCTGATTCTCTTCCATAGCTAGTTTTTGGTTTTTCCGAATGACCATGTCCTCTTAGATCATAAGTCACAATCCTAAATTTTTCCCTATAAGGAATTTTGAAATTATCCCACATTGTTCCATCTAAACCATGGGCATGTATAAAGATTATTGTTGGCTTTCCAGCACTAACGCCTGTATCATCAAAAAAGATTTGTATTCCGTTACAAACACACTGGGGCACGCAGAACCTCCTTTAAAATATAAAACGAACAAAGCCAGTTATTCAGAGCTTACAACTTAGTTTTTACCACGACCATCACTTAAAAACAATTAACTATTGATTTCTTACAAAAATACATTTGACTGCTAACACCTAAAATTTTATTTGATATAATATTCAATATATTTTTTAAAAGAAAGATTCCAACTTTGTTTCTTTACGATCTAGAATTTCTGAGAAAACTCTATGAAGCTTGTTTATGAACATGTTCACCTTATTCATCAAAATCACGACTCTGCAGTTAATTTTTATAAAAAAGTTTTGGGTGCAAAAATTATAGATTCTCAAATTAGAAAAGGTTCTCAACAGACGAAACTAATTGCAGGTGGCTCTCTATTAATTGTCAGAGGAATACGACCCAACGAGAAACCCTCCAATTCGAATAAAACACCTCGTCTCGGAATGGACCATATAGGTTTTTACGTTGAAACTGGAGATTTAGCAAAAATAAAAGAAGCACTAATCCAGGAAGATATCATGATAATAGAGGAAGATGATATGCCACACCTAAAGTATCTTTACTGTGAGGGACCTGATCAAATAGTTATAGAGTTTATGGAAAAAAAATAATAATTTTTCCAAAATTTTACTTACAAGGAACATAACAATGAAAAAAATTAAAACCTTAATGGAAATGACAAACCCTGAAGCGGAAAAAATCTTGGAAGAAACTCAAATGGCAATAATACCACTAGGAAGTGTAGAGCAACACGGAAGTCATCTACCATTAGGAACTGATTATTACGCAGCTGAGTCATTTGCAAAACGAATTGTCTCGAAAACTGGGGGCTTATTAGTCGATTTTGCTCCTTTTGGTGTTACTCCACTTCATATGGCTTTTAAGGGTACAGTCACTTTGCGTTCAGAAACTATGATTTCCCTTATGACTGATATTATTTCCAGTCTTTATAGACACGGAGCCAAAAAAATTGTTTTATTAAACTGGCATGAACGAAACCTCCCTGCTATTGAAATTGCTACTGAAAATTCTCAAAATCAATTAAAAGAAATTAGAATTCTAATCGTACATGCTCATTTTATTGCAAAAGAGAAATATGGAAAGATCGTAGGTCTGACGCATGGGGGAGAACTGGAGATACTTCCAATCCTAGCAGATAGACCTGAATTGGTACATTTAGAACTTGCAATAGACCCCTCGCCAATTAAAAAAGGACAAAAATCTGACAAATTTAGAAGAGATCCTTCCATATACTATATTCCTAAAGACGTAAGAAGTATGTATAAGACAGGTTGGTATGGGGAAATTAATGATACTTCTAAAAAAAGAATAAAAGAAGTTATGGACGGTACTTCTGCAGAGGCTGCCAAAAGAATAAAAGAATATTTTGAAATTTAATTTCTTGTAAATTTATTAGATGGAGTTCAAATCTAATGTTCTCATAAAAACTTGCAACCCATAATGCAATGCTATAAAAGAACCTACTTCCATTATTTGCGCTTCAGAAAAATAGATTTTTCCCCTTTCATAAAATTTTCCATCAATTTTTTTAGGCTCTCTATACATTAGATATGAGTAACTTAATGCCCATTTTTCTTCTTCACTGAATCGTTCACTATTTTGAAAATCACCACAAGCGGATTCTATATCATCTTCATTAAGACCTTCTTTCTGTGCGATTTGAGAACGAAGACTTTGAGAATAACGATCACCTGAAATATAAGCTAATTGAATACGAATTAATTCCTTCAACTTATGACTAACATTCCCAGAATAAAGGGACCGTTTCATAGCATCAAATAAATTTTCAGCATACCCGGGGACATGAGCAAGAATTCTTAAAAAAAGTTCTCCAGGTATATTATATTTTTCACATTCTGAAAGCATTTTATGTATTTTGTTTCGCTCTAGATTTTCAACTTTAATAGGTTCTATATAAGACATTAAATCCACCTTAAAAAACTAATTAGTATTTTTCGATCTTTCGATTGCACCTTTTAAATGCGATAATGGCCTATCTCCATAAATCCTTCTAGACTCGTGTTGCTCTACTAATCTTCCATCCGGAGAAAACATAGGATAAAAATCTAAAGTCCCAAAAAATGTATGATAACCAATATTGAAACCGATAAATGCACCGAGTTCTATTATTTCCTCTTCAGAAAAAAAATGTTTTAAGCTTTTATAAAAATCTTGATCAATTTTCTCTGGATTTAGGGCCATAAGTTCACTATATAACAAAGCCAATTTTTCTTTTTCGGTAAAATTTTTGCTTTTTTGGTAATTTTCAATACCATCATCCAAAATTTCTTCAGTTAATCCCATCTGCTTCGCCGAAGCAGAACGCACATTACCTCAATAGTTACAATCAGCCATTCTAGATAGCTGCACCCTAATTATCTCTTTGAGTTTGTGATCTATTTTACCTGTATTAAAAACTGTACCCCACGCAATATACATCGACTTTGAGAGCTCTGGATTATGTCCCATGATTGCATGAAAAGCTGGATCAGGAGCTTTATGTTTTAAGCATTTTTTTACCAGAGGTCCTAAAGGAGATTTTTTCAACTCATCTAAAGTAAGTAATGAAATATTAGACATTCATATCTCCTGTTAAATTAAGAAAGATGATTTCGTAATGCATCACTTAAAACTGAGCCAATTAGATCTGCCTCTTGTTTTGATAAAATAAGTGGGGGACTTATAGTGATGGTATTACTCGGACCATTCGCAATCCCTGCATTCTTACCTAAGATAACCCCTTTGCTCTTCGCAAAACTCAATATTTTTGATGTTGCTTGTGTTGAAAGGGGAGTCCCATCTTCCTCTATTAATTCTACACCCCAAAGAAGACCAACCCCTCTAACTTCGCCAACACACGGGTAATCATTTAATTTTGTCAGAGTATCTCCTAAATGCTTTCCTACAGCACGACAATTCTCAACCATTTTTTCGCCAAGTAAAATTTCTAAATTTTTAATTGCAGCGGCGCAAGAAACCGGATGTCCTCCGTAAGTATTTATTTGAAGAAAGCCGGTATCTCCTTCTGAATTTAAATCCAAAAAAATCTGGTCAGAGACTGCTGTTGCGCCAATAGGAAGATATCCACTACTTAACCCTTTGGCCATTGTCATTATATCCGGCTGCACCTCAAACAATTGAGAAGCAAAGAGTTCTCCTGTTCTTCCAAAACCAGTGATCACCTCATCACATATCATAAGAATGCCATACCTGTCGCAAACCTCGCGTACTCTTTTTAAATAATTACGTGAAGGCAAGATTACACCTCCACCACCAATTATAGGCTCCGCAATAAATGCAGCTATCGTTTCAGGACCTTGATAACGAATAACAGAATCAAGTTCTTCTATACATCTATCTGTAAGCTCATCTTCATCTTTAGCACTACTCCTATAAAAATAAGGCGCTTGAACATGAACGACACCAGGCAAAAGCGGTTCAAAATCTAATCTTCTTTGAGTTTGTCCTGTAAGACTTACTCCACCAAAAGTAGCCCCATGATAACCCTGATAACGCGCTATTATTTTAAAACGACCACCATTTCTCTTGCCCCATGCACGTGAAATTTTTATTGCAGTATCAACTGCCTCAGAACCACTATTTACAAACCAGATATGCTGCAAACTTTTCGGAGTGATTTCAGAAATCTTAGAAGCTAGTTTTGCAGACTGAGGATTAATTTGACTGAGCGGATAATAAGAAAGTTCAACCATTTGCTCGTAGGCGGCTTCAGCAATTTCTTTTCGACCATAACCAATATTTACACACCACAAGCCTGCCATAGCATCTAAATATTCTTTGCCCTCAGAATCAACAATTCTACATCCACTCGCTTGAGTCATTATTTTCAAAGGATCTTCCTTTAAATTATAATGATTCATCATAGGATGCCACACATGATCACTGTCCTGTTCTAAAATATCTTTAGAATTTAAGATCGAGTGTTTAGAATTCACAAAAGCACTCCTTAAAAAAAATGAACTTAAAAAGAATCTGCAGTTTAAACATAAAATGGAAGAAAAACTATTAAAAAAAAGATTTTGATTTATTTAAATCTAACGAGATAATTTATTAGTAAAATTTAAAGTGGATGAAAAATCCACACCATTAAATTCTCCAGAATCTAGTTTTGCGTCTTTTAAATCAGTTCTAAAAAAAAGTGCATTATTGCATCTTGCGGATCTAAGATCAGCCTTTGACAAATTTGCATTTCCAAAATCAGCTTCACTTGCTTCTACAGACATCAAATTTGCTCCAGTTAAATTTGCATTTCTAAAAGAAACTTTTTTCAAATTAGATTGAAAAAAGTCAACATCTTGAAGATTTGCTCCTGTAAAATCTGCACCACTTAAATCAGCCCACTGAAACTGGGATTTACTAAGGTCTGATCCTTCAAAATCAGCTTTTTTTAAGTCCGCCATAAAAAAATTTAAAGATGGGATTATCATTCCATTAAATGAAGCCCTTGTCCCAAAAGATCCACTTGACTTTAACCAAATTGAATGCTCTTTTAATATTTTTGCTAACTCTTCTTCCGAAAAAAAAACCGTTTCAACTACCGGTAATGAAAAAAGATTTTTTTCAATTGATTCTTTTTTAGAGTTTACAAAAAAATTTTTCACAAAATCAAAAAACATTTTCCCCTCGTACAAAAAATTACTAAGTTAGAATTAAATTTTCCCCTGTCATTGCTGAAGATTTGCTTAATCCCATTAAACTCAAAACTGTTGGCGCAATATCACATAATGAACCTCCATCCCTTAAAGTTCGACTATTATCTCTTGAAATGAGGATACAAGGAGTATCATTTGTTGTATGTGATGTATGTGGACTGTTAGACTCTATATCCCACAATTTCTCACAATTTCCATGATCGGAAGTTATAAGTGCGGTTCCATTGACTTTCTTAAGAATATGTAAAATTCTTCCTAAGCTCTTATCTACCTTTTCAACTGCTTTAATTACGGCGTTTTTATCACCTGTATGTCCAACCATGTCAGGATTAGCAAAATTTAAAACAATACAATCAAATTCATTCGATAAAATTGCGTCTATCACAGCATCCGTAACTCCATCAGCGCTCATGTCAGGCATTAGATCGTATGTATCTACTTTAGGAGATGGAATCATTTTGCGTTTTTCTCCCTCGCAAGGTTTTTCAATTCCACCATTAAAAAAATAGGTTACATGTGGATATTTTTCTGTTTCTGCAATTCTCAGACATTTTTTACCTGCACCTTCTAAAATATGACAAAAAAGACCTTCCATTTTTTGGGGTGGAAATAAAACCGGAAGTTCAAATTCTGGGTTATATTCAGTCATACAAATATAATCAATGATCGGCTTTTTTTGAGTTTTAAAATTGTCAAAAACTGGATCAGTTAGAGCTTTTGTAAGTTGCCGCATCCTATCGGAACGAAAGTTAAAAGAAATAACTAAGTCATTATCTTTAATGATTCCGACAGGTTTGGAATTTTCTAAAATAAGGTAAGGCTCTAAAAATTCATCAGTTACACCTTCATTATAAGAACTTGAAATTGATTCGAGAATATTCTCTGTCTCTTTTCCTTTCCCTTCAACCAAAAGCTCATAACAACGCCTAGTACGTTCCCATCTAAGATCTCTATCCATAGAATAGTATCTACCAATTAAACTAGCTAATTTACCCCCTGATTCTTTTTTTAGAGTAGATTGAAATTTTTGAATAAATTCTATCCCTGATTTTGGAGGAGTATCTCTTCCATCAGTAAATGCATGTACAAAGATATTTTTTATTCCTCTTTTTTTTGCGATTTTTGCTATCGAAAGGCCATGGTCTTGTATGCTATGTACACCTCCATCTGAAACCAAACCAATTAAATGAAGAGAAGAATTAGTCGAAGAAATCTTTTGAAAGGCATTCAATAAAATAGAATTAGAATGTAAAGAATTTTCCTCAATAGAAGAATTTATCCTAACAATATCTTGATTTACTATTCGACCGGAACCTAAATTTAAATGTCCTACTTCAGAATTTCCCATTTGACCATCTGGCAATCCAACCGATAACCCTGATGTTTTTATTTTTGTCCATGGATTTGTTTCAAAAAGCTCATCAATTATTGGAGTTTTTGCCAATGCAATTGCATTGTTTTGAATTTCTTCACTTAAACCCCACCCATCTAAAATTATGAGCATAACTAAAGGATTTAATTCCATAATTTAATTCCAATCAATTAATTGATGTTCGTTTATCTATTTAACAAAAAATAACGAAATTTCTTCTTATCCCAAAACCACTTGTTCTCGAAAGGGATTTTTTTGAATGTAGTCGTTGTTACACTTCTTCCATTTTTCAATCCAATCGTCGTTTCTTCAATTTCTTTTCTCCCTTTCATGATTATTTCTGTAGGACCTTTTAATGTCTGAAAATTAAATTGAAGAACTTTGATAAATCTAATTTTTCTAAATGTTTTTGTACTTTTCTGAAACTCGGATTTTATAAAAACTTTTTCTTCTTTAAGTTTAGATGACCAAATACCTCTTAAGAGTTTTTCTTTATTTAATTTTAAAATTCTCACAAAACTATATTCTTTCCCTAATCCATCAATTTCATTTGTATGAACTATAATCTCACTTCTTCCGTCTCCAGTTAAATCTGTTATTTGAAAACTGGATACTGTATTAATACTCTCCGCAAAATGTGAGGAAAGAGGTCTTCTTTGATTCTTTTTGTCATCTAATAAACAAAATGTCATATAATTAATTTTTTTAGGGAATTTACTTTTAACCTTTATAGGATAAGATTTGATAATAACTAAAGTTTCTAAATTAGTATCTAAATCCATATTTAAAGGAACAAAATAAATATCAAAAAGAAATTTTTTAAAGAGCCCATAAGGAACCTTTGGAAGAAAATTACTTCTTTTTCCAAGACATGTAGAAAAGAAAACTTCTTGGATGTTGTTATTAGAAGAATATAACTTCCTCACTAATAACCATTGATAAGGCTCATTGAATTTTTTTAAATGCGAGACAAGATTTGAAAGACGCGAAATACTACTTTCTTTTTTTTCAACTGCATCAACTGCAGAAGTCACAAAAAAAATAAACGTTAAACTCAAAGTAGCCAAAATATATTTCAAAACTTCTCCAAAACTTTACAATTATGAGGATTTCTAACACTTGATATCAATAATAGTACCAATTTTAAATGAAGCATCAAATATAAAAACGTGTATCGAAAAATTAAAAAAACTGAAAGGGGAAAAAGAAATTATTTTTGTTGACGGTGGAAGTAAAGATAATCCAAAAAAAATTATAGGAAATAATGCAAAAATTTTTTTTGAGACTACAGGAAGAGGTAAACAAATGAATAAAGGAGCATTTCTTTCAGAAGGAGAAATTTTACTTTTTCTTCATTGTGATACCACATTACCTCCAGAAGCTCTTCAGGAAATAGAAATTGCTTTTAAAGATAACGAAATCATAGGTGGAGGCTTCCTCCACAGTTTTGACACAAACAATTTTTTTTGCAGAATGATTAGTCTAAGCGCAAATATTCGAACTTTTACATCTCATATTTTTTTTGGTGATCAAGCGATTTTTATAAGAAAATCAATTTTCGACAAAATGGACGGATATAGAGACCTCCCTCTTTTTGAAGATTGGAATTTTAGTTCACGAATGAAAAAACATGGAAAAATAAAAATTATTAAGAATAGAATTTCTACTAGTTCCAGAAGAATAAAATCCTGGGGTAAAATAAAAACACTTTATATCTGGTGGGGGTTAAGTCTTCTATATTTAGTCGGTTTTTCAGAGGAAAAACTATCCAAATTTTACGAAGACATACGTTAAATAAATTAACGACTAATTTGTTGGAGGTGGAACTGGTGGTTCGCTAGGTGCTGGTGGGGATTCTTTAGGTAAAGGCAAGTTATCATCAATCTCTTCTTTTTCGTCGTTTCTGCGTAAATTCGTTAAATTCTCAAACATCTGATCAAGCTTAGATTGCACTCTTCCATGAACGCTCTCTTCAGGAAATTCGCCAGTTACTTTATCTCTTACACCTGCTTCTCTCCCAGTTAAAATCGAAATACCTTCATTAATATTTTTTATAGGATAGATTTTAAAGTTCCCTTCCTTTACGGCTTGAATCACCTCTTCTTTCAATACTAAGTTCTTGACATTTTGTATCGGGATTAAAACTCCTTGTTCTCCATTTAAAATCTTCTTTTCCTTACATATCTCAAAAAATCCCTCAATCTTTTCATTAACTCCACCTATTGGTTGAATCTCTCCTCTTTGATTGACAGAACCAGTTACGGCTAATCCCTGATTTATAGGCAGATCTGAAAGACTACTTAAGATAGCGTATAATTCTGTGGATGAAGCACTATCTCCATCAATTCCTGAATAGCTTTGCTCAAAACAAATACTTGCAGACAGTGTTAAGGGATTCTTTTGGGCGTATTGACCACCCATATATCCTTGTAAAATCAAGACTCCTTTATCATGAATATTACCTGACAATTTACTTTCTCTCTCAATATTTATAACCCCTTGCTCTCCCATAAAAGTCTGTGCAGTAATACGACACGGTTTACCAAAGCTATAATCACCCAAACTTAAAACAGCAAGACCATTTACTTGACCAACAGATTTACCATCTACATCAATAAGAAGAGTCCCCTCTACAATTTGTTTCCTTAAACGATCATCAAGAAGATCCGAACGAAATCTTTTTTCTTCTACCGCACGTTGTATTTGTAACCTATCAACCTGAGTTGCGCCTTCTTGTCTAGCCCAATGGTCTGCCTCAATAATAAGTTCTCGAATATCACCAAAACGAGTCGAAAGCTTTCCTTTATCTGAAACAAATCGAGAACTTTCCTGAAGAACACGAGAAATTGCTTCTTCGGTAAAAGGGAGCAAATCGTTTTTTTGTCGATGAAATTCAATGAAAACCTGATAGTCCCTAATCGTATGGTGATCACTATCTATAGATTCACTAAAGTCAGCTTTCACCTTAAAAAGTCTTCCAAAATCTTCATCGTATTGTAAAAGTAATTCATAGTGCACTGGACTTCCGACTAAAATAACCTTTACTTCAACTGGAACAGGCTCAGGTTTTATTCCACCAGTAGACCATCCGTAGGTCTCTCCTAAATCTTCAATTCTAACACTTTTATTCCTTAAAACTCTTTTAAGTGCAGGCCAAACTCCCGGATTAGTTAATGTATCTAGGAGATCTAAAATCAAGAATCCTCCGTTAGCAGAAATCATAGACCCTGCCCGAATTAGTGTAAAATCAGTCGTATATGTCCCAAAGACTGCACGTCTCTCAACACGACCAAACAGATTCGTAAAATTAGGATTTGGTTCATAAATTACAGGAGAACTCTGAAGTTCAGCATTATCTACAACACAATTAACTTCATAAACACTAAAAGGGTTCTCGTCTTGAGCCTTTCCTGAAAAAGGAGAAAATTGATTAGATGAATCTGTTCCTTCTGAAGGTAAAAAAGGAGAGAGATTTTCTAGAATATGTTCTTGTACTCTATTTAAATATTCCAAAACTTTAGAAAAATCTCTGTATTTGTCACGCAAATCATCCATCGGCACACGGACAACCGTAAGAGCGACCTCTTGCTCAAGATCTCGCAATTTTTCTCTAATCTCTTTTTCTAATTCTCTGGATTGTCGGACAAACTCGTCAATATCTTCAGCATAAAATTTATCACGATCATTATTAATTCTTTCTTTTTCCTCTTCCGATAGTTCTTCAAGCACCTCATCTGTTGCTGATTCACCATTTATTAACGGAATCACTGTGAAATTTCCTTGACCGATTTTTATTGCAAAACCCAATTCTTTAGCTTTACTTTCTAAATCACTCATTAAAGAACGTTGTTTTTTTTGAAGAGAATCTATCAGTTCCTTTCTTTCCTCGTCCTTAGATTTCTCCTCAAATGCCTTTGGAATCACTTCCTGCAATTCAGAAATCAAAGCTAGCATGTCACTTTGAAAAGTTCGGCCTAAACCAGCTTGAAATTTTAGCCATATAGGGCGATCTGAATCAGAAAAATTATGAACAAAAACAATTGAATTGGGAGCAGGGCGATTTTTAGCTACTCGTTTACAAAATTCTTCACACATCGTATGACGCCCAGTCCCTGGAATTCCTGCAACAAAAACATTAAATTCAGAGGAACTCATCTCTAAACCGAATGAAAGAGCCTTTTCGGCTCGTTCCTGACCTATTAATTTACCTTCAGATTCTCTTATTTCTGAATCTGAAGGTAAAAATCCTGTGTCATAGTTTGAAAAAAGTTCTTCTACTTTTAACGGCTCAGGAAAAAACATTTCAATCCTTTTTAATTTAATAAAATATAAAAAAAACAAATAAAATCATGCTTCAATATTACTTGAATTATATATAAATTTAATTACAAAAAAGACCAAGAGATAATTTTTTATAAATGCAGTATTATCATGTTAAAATATACTTAAAAAATTTAATATAATCGATTAAAGGACTAGAAATTGCGTTTTGCTGTCGATACAGGTGGAACATTTACGGATTTAGTAATAGAAGATTCCAAAGGGAAACTTCATATTTTCAAATCTCCAACTACACCTAATAATCCAGTAAAAGGTATTTTATCTGCATTTGATAAAGCATCGGAACATTTTTCAATTTCAACATTTGATCTCTTGTCAAAAGGAGAATTTCTTTTGCATGGGACAACTAGGGCTACAAATGCGATAGTCACATCTGGAACTGCAAAAACCGCTTTCCTGACAACTCTTGGTCATCCGGATATCCTTGTTCTTCGAGAAGGCGGAAGAACTGACCCTTTTAATTTTTCGGTCCCATTTCCTCAACCGTATATTCCAAGATCTTTAACATTTGAAGTAACAGAAAGAATAAGTGCTCAAGGAAAAATAATTACTCCTTTAAGCAAAAATTCACTTCAAAAAGTAATCAACTATATTAAGAAGAAAGAAATCGAGTCAATTGCAGTTTGTTTGCTTTGGTCTACGGTAAATCCAATACATGAAAAAAGAATTGGTGAAATTTTAAACATTGAATTGCCAAAAATACCTTTTACCTTGTCCCATGAATTAAATCCTGTTTTAAGAGAATATAGAAGAGCTTCATCCACTTGCATAGATGCATCTCTAAAACCTTTAATGACTGAATATATTTTAAATCTCCAAGATAATTTAAAAGAAAGAGGATTTCAGGGAAGAATGCTTATGCTAACTTCTAAGGGCGGAGTTATGGATTATAAAGAAATAGCAGAAGCCCCTATTCATACTGTAGGCTCTGGTCCTGCTATGGCCCCTATTGCTGGACGCTATTTTGCAAAAATAGATTCAAAATCAAGCACTGCAATTATCGCTGATACTGGAGGAACAACCTACGATGTAAGTTTAGTGAGAAATGGCGAAATTCCAATGACACCTGAAACTTGGCTTGGAGAAAAATATCAAGGTAATATCCTCGGCTTTTCTTCTGTTGATGTGAAAAGTATTGGCGCTGGAGGTGGGAGTATCGCTTGGGTTGACGAAGGAGGACTTCTCCACGTAGGTCCTAAAAGTGCGGGCGCAAATCCGGGTCCTGCATGTTATGGGAAAGGTGGTATTTTCCCTACTGTTACCGATGCCTGCTTGATTTTAGGTTATATAGATGCAGATTATTTTCTTGGCGGGAAAATGAAACTAGATTTCTCAAAAGCAAAAAAATCTATAAATGAACACATTTGTAAACCCTTAAAAATAAAGCTGAATGAAGGGGCAAAAGCAATTCTTCATCTTGCTACCGAAAATATGGTTAGTGCAATAGAAGAGATTACTGTACATCAAGGAATCGACCCTCGGAATTCAGTTTTAATTGGAGGTGGTGGTGCTGCAGGGCTTAACTCCGTCGCAATTGCAAGAAGACTCGGTTGCAAGGAACTTATAATTCCAGAAACTGGTTCAGTGCTCTCAGCGACCGGTGCAATTATGTCAGAACTGCACGCGGATTTTAGGGCATTGTTTTTTACTTCAAGTAACAACTTTGATTTTAAAGGGGCACAACGAACTTTAAAAAAATTAAAAATAAAAGCTGAAAAATTCATTAAAGGAACTGCAGAAAGTCACCTGGATTATAAAATAGAATTTTGGGTTGAAGCCCGATATAAAAGCCAAGTTTGGGAGATTGATTTGCCAATTACGAAAAATCTCTTAAAAACAAAACAGTCAGTTGAAAAATTCCGCAAAGATTTTGACAAGTCTCATGAGAATATTTTTGCATTTAGTGATCCAAATTCCCCAATAGAATTTATTGGTTGGCGTTCAACCGTTAATTGTAAAATTCGGTCAAGACCAATTGGGAAAATTAAAGAGCATAAATTTTCTAAAAGTCATATCTCTAAGAAAAGAAAAGCTTTTTTTGACAAAAAAGGACTGTTGCAGGTTCCAGTAATAAAACTTGAAGATATTATGAAGAATCATACAGTAAAAGGTCCCGCAATAATCGAATCACCATTTACTACTATCGTACTTGATATAGGTTCAAAAGCGACAAGAACAAACAGAGGTAGTCTTAAAATTAATTTTTAGTTCAAATAAGAAAAAGAAAAATTAGGAAATTAAATGAAAATTAGAAATGAAAAAAAAATAAATATAAAGAAATTTGACCCTTTAACACTAGCTGTACTAAGCAAACGTTTTGAGGCAGTTACATCTAAAATGGCAAATACTCTTTTAAGAACTGGACGATCCGGGGTTCTAAATTTAGCAAGAGATTTTTCTACAAGTATCGTTACCAATGACTGTTTTTTGTTAACAGGAGCTGAATCTTTACCAATACATCATTTAAGCGGCGCAGATTTAATGGCAAAATCTTTGTTAGAAATGCACCCAAAACTTAAGAGAGGAGATGCTTTCCTACACAATTCTCCTTATCATGGTTGCTCTCATCCTGCAGATCATACAATTCTAGTTCCTGTTATAGACGAGAAAGGGAAACACCATTTCACAGTCTGGGTAAAAGCCCATCAAGCTGACTGCGGTAACGGACAACCCACAACTTATATGGGTCATGCTAGAGATGTTTACGAAGAAGGTGCTCTAATTTTTCCTCCAACAAAGGTCCAAGAAAACTTTAGAGATATCGAAGATATAATTAGGCTTTGTAAAATGAGAATTCGTGTTCCTGAGCAGTGGCACGGTGATTATTTAGCAATGATCGGGGCAGCCAGAATAGGGGAAAGAGAAATTATTGAAATTTCTAAAGAGTACGGATGGAAAACTCTTCATAAATTTACCGACGAGTGGTTTAACTATAGCGAAAAGAGAATGATTTCTGCCATCAAAAAATTACCTACCGGTTCTTCTCAAGCTAAGAGTACTCATGATCCAGTCCCAGGTACCCCTAAAAATGGTATTGAAGTAAAAGTAAAAGTAAAAATTGATTCTAAAAATGCAATGATAGACGTTGATTTGAAAGATAATCCCGATGTTATGCCTTGCGGACTCAATTTAAGTGAAGGATGCGCTAGAACAGGAGCTATGATTGGAATTTTCAACAGTATTGAAGACTCAGTACCCACTAATGCTGGAAGTTTCCGAAGAATAAGAGTTCACATCAGAGAAGGTTGCGTTGTAGGTGGTGGCAAACATCCTGTAAGTATGTCGGTTGCTACTACTAACTTAGCAGACCGTGTGACCAATCCAGTACAAAGAGCTTTTTCGAAAATCAAGGATGGTATTGGGTTAGCTGAATGCGGTGCAATCTTTCCTGCTTCTATGGGTGTTGTTTCAGGCTTAGATCCAAGAAATAATAATGAACCTTTTGTAAATCATCTTTTTTTAATGGTCACTGGAGGTGCTGCGGCTGCTAAAACAGATTCTTGGCTGACAATTCTACATGCCGGAAACTCTGGTATGTGTTTTGTGGACAGTATAGAATTAGATGAATTGCATTTTCCAATCCTTGTCAAAACCAGAAAACTAGTCTCGGATTCCGAGGGAGCAGGAAGAACGATTGGTTCTCCCTCTGGATATTGTGAGTATAGCCCCATTGGTGGTGGAGATATTGAAGTAGCATACGTTTCCGATGGAGCGTTTAATCCAGCAAAAGGTACATTAGGTGGTCTTCATGGAGCAGCATCAAAAAATTATTTGCTCAAAAAAAATGGGCAAAAAGAAAAGTTGCCTGCTTGTGCCGACATAATCCTTAAGGATGGAGAAACAATAGCGTCTTATTGCACTGGGGGTGGGGGATATGGATACCCTTGGGATCGTCCAGTAGAAAAAGTACAAAAAGACGTTATAGAAAAATGGATATCAAGAAGACGGGCAAAAGAAATTTACGGTGTAGTTTTAAATAGTAAATTTGAAATTGATTTTATTGAAACAGAAAAAAATCGAAAAAAACTATCTCTAAAAAAACATTAAGCGAGTGTTCTTTTTTATTTAAAGACAATAAACACTAAGAAAAAGGAGTGAAAAATGAGACTTGAAGGTAAGGTAGCTATTGTCACGGGAGGCACTCAAGGAATAGGTCAAGCTATTTCATTAAGATTTGCTAGTGAAGGAGCAAAAGTAGCTATTGTGAATAGAGACAATGAGAGAGGGAAAAAAACTGTTGAGAAAATCAATTCTCAAAACGGAAATGCGATGAATTTTGTTTGTGACGTATCTCAAAAAAGTTCAGTTTTTAAAATGGTCGATGACGTATTAGGCCAATTCGGAACAATAGATATCGTTGTAGGAAATGCTGGGATGATGATTAACAAGCCCATAGAACAATTTCAAGAGTCTGAGTGGGATTCAATTATAGACATAAATTTAAAAGGAAATTTTCTTTTAGCTCAGGCAGTGGTCCCTATTATGAAGACAAAAAAAAATGGCAAAATCATATTTATTTCATCAATAGCAGGAACACACGCCTTTCCAAATGCGATACCTTATTGTTCAAGTAAAGGTGGTGTCCATATGCTAACAAAAGCGCTTTCAGCAGAAATTGCAAAAGATGGTATAAACGTCAATTCCATCTCACCAGGCAATACTGCCACACCATTAAATCAGCATCTTCAGGACGACCCTGAGTTCGTAAAACTCATGCAAAGTTTTACTCCAACCGACAGAGCATATATTAGTGCTGAAGAAATGACAGGTGCTGCTGTTTATCTAGCATCCGACGATTCAAGTGCAGTTCATGGACATGACCTAATAGTCGATGACGGGTGGTGTAGCATCTAAGAATTTTAAAAAAGGCCTTTGTCTAAAATGAAATATTCAAAAAAAGATGCAAAAGAATACGCTAGAAAGAATATGCTTGGTCTTTGGGGCGCGATTCCATATCCATTTAAAAAAAATCTAGATCTAGATTTAAAGGGACTCATATCGGATCTTTCATATTATATAAATATTCTTAATGCAGATGGTATTTACATGGGTGGTATTATTAATGAATTTTGGTCCCTTACTATAGAAGAAAGAAAAAAAGCACAAGAAACCATAGTCAAGGAGAACGCTGGAACTATTAAAACCATTTCTATGACTGGACACCACTCAATAAAAACTGCGATTGAATTAACTAAACATGCAGAATCTATTGGAACTGATTTTGCAGCTGTTATGAATCCTTACTACGCGGCAGGAACTAAAGAATTAATTTTCAATTATTTTAAAGAGATCGCAAATTCTGTTGAAATTGGTATTCTTATTCTAAATTCGCCAACAGCTGGTTACTTACTTTCTCCTGAACAAATTGAATCCCTGAGTGAGATTGATAATGTTTGTGCAATTAAAAATGATGGTGGCCTTGAACATACGAATGCAATTCGAAAATTAGTCGGCGACAAAATAGTTGTTAGTGACCCTAGAGAAGATAACCTTTTAGTAAATACAGCTTTCTATAACCAAAAAGTTTTTCTGGCAGGACCTTCTTTGCATCTATATCAATGGGAAAATCATTACCCGATTAAATCTTATGTGGCCCTTGCTCAACAAGGGAAAATCAATGAAGCTAAAAAAATTTCATTTGCCTTAGATCCTCTTCGTCGAGTTGCAAAAAAATGGATATGGGATCCTTGGGCAAAGGGCAATCTTCCTATTGCGCGTTTAAAATATTGGCAATCAATTATGGGCCTCGCAGGAGGGAAAGTTAGACCTCCTCTTTCAGAAATGTCACAAGTTGAAAAAAAAGAGTTCAGAATGGAATTAGAAGAAGCGGGACTTAAAACGCAGTAATTTAATAACAAAACACTTTTCGTTTAAAGACCTTCACGTTCTTCATCTCTATAATTTTTTTCGACTAATTCTTCGTCCACTTTACCTTCCCCTCTTAACCGTCCTAGAGGTGCAGGAATATCTGGACGCCATTTTGTAAGTTCTGGAGGATCAGACCAACTATAATCCAAATGTTTATAAGAATTAGGTTCATTTGCATTTGATAACATTTCTACCATATCGTCACATATTTCCCTCTGTTGCTCTCTGTCGTCTACATCACCCAATAGACGTCCAAAAGGAAATTGAATAAAAACAGCTCGAGGAACAGCTACCCGGATAGTCATCTCGGGTGAGTTGCTGATTGAAATTGTTGAAATACCAAATTCTTCTAGTTTTCTTTGGAGAAGTCCACCAGACCTCATACACAAAGGTCAAACGGGAAATATAAAGGCCGCATCAACACCTTCAGATTTCATTTTTTCTGCAATTAGGGGAGCTGTTTTCTTTAAAAGAGGATGAAAATTGGGAGTATAGCCCATAGTTGAGTAGAGCGTTTCAGAAAGAGTACCAATTATTCCTTCTTTCTCATACTGAGAGAAAATTTCAACCGGGAAAGAAACATTTCTATCTTTTGAAAGAAAACTTGTATCTATATGCAAATGAGTATAAAGGCAGTCTTCTTGTTTTGCGTATTTGGGAATTTCTCGATGCGAAGGATCTCCCCAAGTAGGTTCCCTTATTTCTCGATCATAGTCGAAGGTTTTATCTGTTTTTAAATGAATTCCTGCCGTAGAAATTAAAGATACTTTGCATTCAGACAAAGGTTTAGTTAACGGCGACCAGGGTGTTTTTGATGGATCTGCAAATCGCATATTTTCCATCCTAGAAATCGCACGTGGACTATTATAGAAATAAAAACCATCTACTTTTTTATTCATTTTATATCCTAATATTTTGTAAATAAAATTTCGAACAACTTAAAAGCTGTTTCCCGATCACCATCAATTTTCAATTTGTTTTTTTGTTCGACACCTTCTACACTTTCTCTTCCGAATAATAACAAAATAAGACTTTCAGAATCTACTTCAATTTTAGCGTCTATATTAACTTTCAAATCGTAACTTTCCACTGCACTTTCATCAGATATTCGAATAATCCATTTCTTTCTTGGGTTTTGTGAAACAAAAAGAAAAGAAGCTTGAAAAGGAATTTTCTCCCGCCTATTAAAAAGACGACAGATTTGGATAGGAAGAAAAGGCAAAATTCCTTTCACACCTTCAACAGAAAGATTTATCCCTTTATCATGTCCATAACGAATATCCCAATCATGAAGTACTATTTCAAATAATCGCTGTCCAATCCAAAATCCTAAAGGGATGAGTCCTCTGGGATGAAACCCAAGTTGTTCTGAATTTTCAGAATTGATTTTAATCATCTGTGATTGTAAATCATTCGATGATCTTACAAATCGTTCCAATAACAATTCATGAGACAACTCCATAAGTTCTCTCCCTTTTGTGTCTCTAATTGCATAAAACTCCTCAATATCTTTTCCATAAGGAGGTTCAGGTGAGAGATTCTTTATAGCACGTTCAATTGAGTATGAATAAAACTCTGTTCCAGTCACCAAATGGCTAACAATATCTTCAGGGCACCAGCCATCACAATAAGTTTGCTTTTTCCAATCATTATCAGAAAAAGATTTCCAGTAAGAAATACATTGATTAGTTAGAATTTCTAACAATGGAATTCTTGAAAAAAAATCACTATTCACCATGAAAAAACCTCAAATCAAAAAGAAAATTCAATTTAGCTTCCTTCAAAAAAAAAATTTATATTAAAATTTCAAAGAATTAATGTATAAACAATATGTTAATGGTGAATTTGGAAACAAATCAAATCATGTTTTTTTATAAGGACTATTTTTTTGTCATTTCCTCTAATGGTAGTTTCTGATTTAAAAGGGCAGTTATTTGAACACCCAACTCTTGGAATGGTGGGAGCATCTGGGACACATCCGAAAGTGCCTGAAAAAGAAGAACTATCAAAACTTCCTGAAGGAAGTAAATTTTTTACTATCCCAGAAAGTCATCCAGGAGGCATAAACAAAAAAAACAATAAAGTAATTATTATCGAAAAATCAAATTGGACTAAAGAATCATTTTCTATCCAAGCTGCGAGCACTTTTCCTGCACCAGGATGGATGAGAACACTCCTTCCATTTTCAAAAAAAACAAAATCTACCAAGACTTTGCCTCTGTGGGCATATACCGCAATTGGTTTTGATCAAGTAAAAGAAGAGTTTATATGTGCTGCAATACAAGTGGATGACTGTGAACGTTGGGACCCTTTTAATTTTGATGACTCTAATTTAAGAGTTCAAATTTCGAAAATGAAAAAAAAATTCCCAAAAAACAGAATGATTCCACATCTAGAACACTGTGCCACAGAATCTCATTGTTTTGCTGCTAAGAATTTTTTCCACCAAAGATGGGAATTTGGTGTTCCTATAGCACCACTATGTAATGCTGACTGCCGTGGATGTATTTCTTTACAAACTGACGATCTTTTTCCCGCCAGTCATGACAGAATACAATTTGTCCCCACACCCGAAGAAATTTCTGAAATTTCCATACCCCATCTTGAGAAAGCAGAGGATAGTATGGTCAGTTTTGGCCAAGGATGCGAAGGAGAACCATTGCTACAAGCAGGTATAATAGAACGAACTTGTCAAATAATAAGGAACCAAACTGAAAAAGGCACTCTCCACTTAAATACTAATGGCAGTAATACAAAAGCTATTAAAAAACTCGCAGAAGGTGGTCTGGAAAGTATTAGAGTAAGTACAAATAGCTTTATTGAAGAATGGCATAGAGCGTATTATCGTCCAGAAGACTACGACCTTACAACTATTCATGATTCTCTTTGCGCAGTTTCAGACAATGGATTATATACACAAGTAAATTACTTGGTTTTTCCGGGAGTAACTGATTTAGAAGCAGAGATTGAAGCATTAATTAAAACATGTTTATCAACTGGAGTTCATGTTATTCAAATGAAAAATCTATGTATTGACCCAGATTTGTATGTTAAAACATTGCCAAACATTGACAAAAAAGGCGATGCTATAGGAATGAAGAAGTTACTCGATATAATCAAAAAAGAACTCCCAAATGTAGCAATAAAATACTACAACCGTCCTAAACATGAGTGGCATGTTAATCCAAAAAAATAAGGAACAAAGATTTTAAAATGGAATCAAACGAATTACTACAAATACAACCTATTTCCGAGATGCCGATTGCAAAGTATCCAAATGAAAGCTTATCTCACAACTCACTATCTGCTTCTTTAATATCACTTGGATGTTCAAAAAATACAGTAGACAGTGAAATTATGCTAGCTTCTTTATCTTCTTATGGCTTTAAACTCGAACCCCAATTTCAAAAAGCAGAAATTGTAATTATAAATACTTGTGGATTTATTGAAGAAGCCAAACACGAATCTATCGATACAATTTTAAGGATTGGAGAATTAAAAAAAGAAGGCGGGGTTAAAATAATTGTGGTCGCGGGTTGTCTTGTTGAAAGATACAAATCAGAACTTACAAAGGAACTTCCTGAAGTTGATCTTTTTATTGGAACAAGAGAATACGATCGTTTGCCTGAACTATTAATTCCAAAAATAAGAAAAGAAGATTCTCCGAGCGAATTCTATTCCGATACTTTGATGGATTACAGTAGAAGACTCCCACGGATACTATCTGATCCTGGACCAAGTGCGTATATAAAAGTAGCAGAAGGATGCTCCAGACCATGTACTTTTTGCGTAATTCCGCGTTTCAGAGGAAAATTTAGATCCAGACCAATGGAGATTGTCTTAGATGAAGCAGAAGCTCTTGGAAATATAGGAGTAAAGGAAATTAATCTTCTTGCTCAAGAAATAACAAGTTATGGGACGGATATTGGAAAAGGTTGGTCCTTAGCAAAACTTTTAGGAAAATTAGATAAAATTAAGAATATTGAATGGATTCGTGTACTTTACAATTATCCAAGGGGTGTAACTGACGAACTTTTAGACGCATTTCGATTGCTTCCTAAAGTTTGTGAATATATAGATATGCCACTTCAACATATTTCTACCAAAGTCTTAAATTCTATGAGACGAGGAATTGATGAAAAAGAAACAAGAGAGCTTATTGAAAGAATTAAAGAAAAAATTCCAAATTGTGCGATAAGAACAACAATGCTCGTTGGTTATCCTGGCGAAACAGATAAAGATTTTCAACTTTTACTTAAATTTATAGAAGAAACCCGTTTTGCAAGGTTAGGTGCTTTTGTTTTTTCTCCAGAGGAACGTTCTATAGCAGCAAAACTTCCAAATCAAATACCTTATGAAGTCGCAAAAGAAAGAACAAACGAGCTTCTTGAATTACAAAAGAAAATTATGGAAGAAGAAAACAAAAAACTTATTGGAACAAAAACGAGTGTTCTTATTGAGAAACTCTCAGAAGAAGGTTTGCTTCAAGGAAGAACTCGACTTCAAGCACCAGAAGTCGATGGAGATGTTTATCTCAACAAAACAGAAGGAATTCCAGGAGAAATCATTTCAGGAAAAATAGTAGAAACAGACGGGATTAATCTTATAGTAGAAAAAGACTAAGTGTCGGCGGAAGAGAAATATCCGCCAACACCAAGAAAAAATTTAACTATACTCTCCTGCCCTAGGAGGGATAGGTGGATTTGCCCCGGCATCCGAAATCGTCCACCTTCTAGGATGTACAACAAATCTTACACGATCTGCTTGTGCTACAGGACCAGACATAAATTTTTCAACAAAATTTTCAGGAAGATATCTCTCTGCACACCGTCTTAATAATTCGTGATCTAAACCAACATTTTCTATTAATTCAACATCGCCCTCACAAACCACTTGTTTATATGGTGGATCGTCTTTGTCTACAACTATTGAAATTCTTGGATCTCTTCTGACAATTTTTGTATGAATTCCAACCGTTTTAGTACTAATTAAAAATTTACCATCTTCCCAGATATACCAAATTGGACGGATAAGCGGACTACCATCCTTCCTTGTAACAGCAAATCTACAAATTCGTTTTTCTGACAACAAATCGTCTATAAAAACTTTATCACCCATTTCAGAACCTCCAAAAAGTGACCCTAAAAATTGTTATTTAGAAAAGCAAAATACTTTGTAAAGATTACTCCTCAGACAAAAACAGATCAAGATTCATTTTTTTAAATAAAGATTTAACTTCTACCAAGAGATATCGCTATCATTCCAAACACAGTCAGAAAAACACCAATGATCATCGAAAATTTAATTTTTTCCACTTTTCTTAGAAACAACGCTGTGAGTAAAAGTGAAAAAACGGGAGAAGAAGTTATTATCGGAGAAACTACGCTGACATCTCCATGCAAAACTGCAAGGTTCATAAATACTTGATTAGCAGCATTTAAAACCCCCATCAGCAAAACTACAATAATGACAGAACGTCCACCCCATTCAAAGAGTGATGCAGGAACAAAAGATCTAAGACTCATTAAAACTGGGATGCCAATTAAATTACCCCAAGCTATCGTTAAGGCTGTGTTTGGAAAAGCATCAAGTCCTTTTTTTCTTATAAATGTACTCAGGCCCATGGACAAAGCACTTGCAAATCCCCAAATTATTCCTCTATGAAACCACTGGTTTTCATCAGGTTCATAACTTACAAGAGCAACACCTAAAATAACTAATGCAGTTCCTATAAGTACAAAAAGGCCTGGCCTTTCAGACAAAAAAAGAACCGCTAACCCTAAACTTAATAAAGGAGACGTACTCATCAAAGTAGTCAGTCGGGGTGGTCCTATAGTCGAAAGAGCCTTGTAATAAACAAATCGTCCGTAGCTATAAGCAGTTATTCCAAGTAAAGAGAACCAACCTAATCCAATCCAATCAAATTCCCCCTCTTGGTAAGTCCAAAATCCAACTAAACCTAGTACTACGCAGTTGACGGCATTAGTAAAAATACAGACTGCCAAGATCCCAATTCTTTTAAGAAAAACGGAAATAACAACGCCCTGAAAAGCTAAAACAATTGAGGCAGTTAATGCCCACAAAATACTTGTTAAATGCGCACTCATAGTAATCCACTAAAAAAAAATTTATCCATGTCGGCTTATTCCAATTCCGATAACCCCTAAAACAGTAATTAAAATTCCAATCACTACACGAAAATTCAAATTTTCAGTTTTTCTCAAAAAAATAGCAGAAAGAATCAAAACAAATACTGGAGCAGAACTTCCTATAGGTACTGCTAAAGATATTTTCCCTCTCATAGACTGATTAATTAAAACTTGGGAGAAACTATTCATCGCAATACCAAACAAAAGAAGAGGAATCATTTTTTTCGCTTCCCCCATACAAAAAAACTTTTTAGGTAAGAATTTTCTTAAAATCTCGCCAGTAGGTATAGCCACAAGAGCAGACCAAGTAGTTAACAAAAAAGGTTCCGCCATGTAATTCATTCCTCTATTACGCATATATGCACTCGCTGTAAGGAACAATACACTCATAAAAGACCAACCAATTCCTGCTCTTATCCACCCAGAACTTGAAGGTTCATAACTAACTATTATAACTCCACATATAACAAAGAAAGTTCCAAGGAATATCGCTAAGTTTGGCTCTTCTCCTAAAAGTAAGATCGCGATAAACATACTTGGAATAGGGGTAAGGCTAACTATTGTGACATGGCGAGAAGGTCCTACTGTACTCATTCCAGTATAAAAAACCCATCTATTGATACTATAATTTATAATACCAAGAAGACCAAACCAAAAAAATGCTTCCCATCTCAACAATTCCCAATCTAAAAAATAAAGACCTACTCCCCCTAAAACTAAAACATTTCCAATGTTATTAATTTGTGCTAGAGCAAAAGCTCCCATTCGTCTCAAAACTATAGAGAAAAGTACATTAGACGAAGAAATTGCAAGGGTCCCAAAAAACGCAAATAACACTGTTTCTGTCTCTATACTCAAAAAATTCTCTTTATTTTTTTAAATAATATCAATTTTTTTAAAAATCGGATAAAATAAGAAACGTAGGTTAAACTAAACTATTTGCAGAAATTTACGCAAATCTAATGTACAAAAAGAATTTATTTTTTTTAAAAGAGGAAGCAACTTCATGCATAAAACAGTATCAGGAAACAAAATATTTCAAATTAAAAAGTTTTTTTCCTTATCATCTTTAACTGTTTTTGTTGCAGTCTTTTTACTATTCTCAGTAACAGATACTAGTGCACACAAAAATCAGGCCTTACCTTCTTTAGCGAAGGTGATAGAAAAATTAAGGCCTTCTGTAGTTAATATAAGCACAGAAACAATTATAAAAATGAGACGAGGCACTCAAACTCCTCGCTACCCAGGCGGACCAGATGATTTTTTTCGAAGATTCTTTGAACCCGGATTTAGATTTCCTTCTCCCTCACCAAGAACAAAACCTAGAAAGAGGAGAAGTGCAGGTACGGGATTCGTAATTGATTCTTCCGGCCTCATACTCACAAATTATCACGTCATCATGGCAGGTAACAATAAAACCGCGGATAAAATCACTGTGAGATTTAAAGAAGGTTCAGAAGGAAGAAAAGCAAAACTTATAGGGAAAGACCAAGAAACTGACTTAGCTTTACTACAAATTGAAAAGAAACCAGGTGAATTTTTCCAAGCAGTAAAATTTGGAAATAGTGATTCTCTACGTGTGGGAGACTGGGTAGTAGCAATAGGAAATCCATTTGGTTTAGGCCATACAGTTACAGCAGGAATAGTAAGTGGAAAGGGTCGATATAATAGGAAAAACAAATATCTTGATTTGATACAAACAGATGCTTCCATAAATCCAGGGAATAGTGGTGGGCCTTTGTTCAATCTAAAAGGTGAAGTGGTAGGCATAAATCAGTCAATCTACACAAGGTCTGGCGGAAATATGGGGATCGGTTTTGCCATTCCAATCAATACTGCAGAAAAAATTATTCCTCAGATAAAAAGAGGGGGTAAAGTATCTAGAGGATTTTTAGGTGTTAATATACAACTAATTACGAAAGCTATTGCAAAAAATCTAGGGCTCAAAAACACTTCTGGCGCATTAGTCAGTAAATTAACTGATGACGGACCTGCATCTAAAGCAGGAATTAAACGCGGTGATATAATCATAGGCCTTAACTTAAAAACAATAAAAAATCCTAGAGATCTAATGCTTGCCGCAGCTGACCTTAAACCTGGCTCTAGGGCAACCGTCCATATTATCCGTAATAGAAGAAAAATTAGTGTTATGTTAACCGTTGCCCAACGACCAAATTCAACACAAGTTGCAAAAGCGTTTTCTAAAAAGCAGGTATCAAAAAGACTTGGGATCGAAGGACAGGATCTTAATGCTTCACTTGCAAAAACATTGCGTACAAGAAGAAAAAATGGTGTGGTAATTTTAAAAGTACTTCAAAATTCTCAAGCTGCCTTTGCCGGACTTAAGCGTGGGGATATTATTTTTGAAGCAAATCGAATGCAAGTCAAAAATATGGTTGATTTGGAAAAAGCTCTTAAATCAGCAAAAAGTGGATTTTTACTTTTAATAGAAAGAGATGGTTCTCCATTTTATATTGGAATCCAATAGGTGACTCAATTTTGAACGAAATATTTACAGAGCGTATATCAAGCCTAAATAAAGACATGATTGCTTCGGCACTTGAAATTTGTGAAAGAAACCAAGCAGATGCACTATTTCTTTATGCAGATGCAATCGACAATTTAGACATTTTTGAAGAACTGCCATCTGGATTTAAAATATTCTTTACTACATCTTCATCAGAAATATTTAATCAGTTAGTTGAAAAGAAATTTCGTGTCTTTCAACTGCCAAAAATTTCTCTTAACAGGGTTGATGCTATCAAAATGGGAGTTGTTATTGCCCTAAGTGAAAGAGCAATTTCCAATAAAGAGACTATTGTTTGTCTATCAGGGTTGTCTGCTGAAGAACAATTAGACACGATGATGATTTTCAATCTTGAAAAAGAAGAAGAGATGTTTGAAACTTCTTCTTCTCAATCCTCTTTAAAAACCGAAGACCCAAAAGTTTTTGAAACAATCCTTTCCTTAACTTTAGAACTCTCTGCGGAAGGCAGAGAGGGCAAATCCAGTGGTTCGTTATTTGTATTAGGTGACCATGAACTTGTCTTACAATACTCAAGACAACTTATAATCAACCCTTTTCACGGTTATCCGGAAGAGCAAAGAAATATTATGGATTCTGGGTTAAGAGAAACAATTAAAGAGTTTAGTGCGATTGATGGGGCATTTATTATAAGAGGTGATGGAATCATCGAGGCAGCAGGAAGACATCTCAATGCAGCACCAGAAGAAGATCTGCCTCCAGGACTTGGCTCAAGACATATGGCAGCTGCAGGAATAACGTCAGTCAGTTCTGCAACTTCCTTTGCAATTAGTGAGTCAACTGGAACCGTAAGTGTTTTTAGAGATGGAAAAATACTGATGCAAATAAGCAAATCTCAACTGCAATCAAATTCTCGACCAAAGAAAAAAAATGTTAAAGTTAATCAAAGAAAAAATGGGAGACAAAAATGATTTATAGAAACCTCTTTGCATTACTGGCTTTTATTATTTTATTGGTTTTAGGGTTAAGTTCAATAGAATTAATGCTAGATATGATAGGAATGTCCCTCTTTTAGAATTAAAATTGAAAAAGTTTAAAAAAAATTATGGACGTCTTTGATCGATTCAAAAATAACCAATTTCTCTCTCCTATCTCTTCAAAAACATTACAAAAAATTGGTAATCATTGCCAACTAAACAACAAAAGTGAAATTCTCGAAATAGACTGTGGGAAGGGAGCAGTTTCGATTTTACTAGCTCATTTTTTTCACTCACAATTAACAGGGACTGAAAATAGAACGATCTTCTTACAAGATGCTAAACGTCGCGCACTTTTTGAAGATGTCACTCATCAAGTGAATTTTATCGAATCAGATATTAATAATTTACCTTTTGATGAAAAATTTTTTAATCTTGCAATTTATCTTTCTCCACCATTTCCTTGCGAAACTGACAAATATCTAGTAAAAGTCGCTCCTTTTACAGTTCTAAATGGTTGGATTTCAATTTCTAAAACCGTTATTAGAGATGAGAAGGAGTTCAATTTAAAAGAAGAACTCAGAAATTGGATTAAAAATCTTAATAAAAATATAGAATTAAAAACTATAGAAGAGTCTATAAAATGCTACGAAGGACTAGGATTTTCTGTAAAAAAAACTTTTATTGAAGATAAAAAAAGTTGGGAGATATTTTATTCATCTCAAGCTTTAACTCTTTTAGATATAAAGAGCGAAAGAAATATTTCTCTTATCGAAAAAAAATACTTTGATGAATGGAAAAAAGAATTAGAAATGTATCATAGTGGAGGCGGTAAAGAATCCCTAGAATATGTTACCTTTTTAATGCAGAAAAAATAAATTTCTAAATTTAAAAAAATAAATGGAACCTTCATGCAAGAGCTTTTATCATTTTCTATTTTAGAATTAAGCGAAAGATTAAAGAATCGTTCTTTGTCTTCAGAAGAGGTAACTAAGGCATATCTTGAAAGAATAAAAGAAACAGATGAAAGAGTGCATGCTTATTTATCTATACTTGAAGATGATGCAATAAATACGGCACAAATAGCAGACAAAAAGTTTAAAGAAAATAACGTCTCTTCTCCCCTGCAAGGAATTCCAATCGCAATTAAAGATCTATTATGTATGCAAGGTACAAAGACAACTGCAGGCTCAAAGATTTTAGAAAATTTTGTCTCTCCCTACGATGCTACTGTAGTTACAAAACTTAAAAATGCAGGATCTGTAATTCTAGGAAAATTAAATATGGACGAATTTGCGATGGGTTCATCATGTGAGCATAGCGCATTTGGCCCTACCCATAACCCTTGGAACTTAGAACATGTTCCTGGAGGAAGTAGTGGTGGTTCTGCTGCTTCTGTTGCAGCATATTCTTGTGTTGCATCTCTTGGATCTGACACAGGAGGTTCTATCAGACAACCCGCAGCTTGTTGTGGAGTAGTTGGAATGAAACCTACTTACGGAAGAGTTTCTAGATACGGGTTAATAGCATTTGCAAGTTCATTAGACCAAATCGGACCACTCACGAGAAATGTAGAAGACTGCGCTATTATTTTATCTGCTATTTCTGGACATGATTTAAAAGATTCCACTTCATCAAAAAAACGAGTGCCTAATTTTCTCGAAAATATTGACCGAGGAATTAAAGATTTGAAAATAGGCATTCCGGATGAATATTTTATTGATGGAATGGACCCAGAAATTAAAGAAGCAACAAATGATGCGATTAAAACTATGGAATCTCTTGGGGCGGAAATCATTCGTATTTCTTTGCCACATACCAAATATGCTCTTCCTATTTATTATATTATAGCCCCTGCTGAAGCTAGCAGTAATCTGTCTCGTTATGATGGAGTCCGATATGGAATGAGGAAAGAAAGTGAGTCCGAATATGGCTCGCTTTTTGGCATGTACTCAGCAAGTAGAGATAGCGGATTTGGAAAAGAAGTAAAAAGAAGAATTATGTTGGGGACCTACGCATTATCATCAGGATATTACGATGCGTATTATACAAAAGCCTTAAAAACGAGAACTCTTGTTTGTGAAGATTTTGAGGATGCGTTCAAAAAAGTAGATCTCATTTTATCAGCAACTACACCAACACCGGCGTTTAAGATAGGGGAAAAATTAAATGACCCACTAAGTATGTACCTTTCAGATATTCTTACCATACCCTGTAATATTGCTGGGTTGCCTGGAATTAGTATACAAAACGGAACAACTTCATCTGGACTTCCAATCGGACTTCAACTCATTGGAAAGCCATTCGATGAAGAAGAGGTTTTGAGAGGTGCGTATGCCTTTGAAAAAGAAACAAAATTTTATTTAAAAACTAGCTCTCTTTAGGTATGGAAGGAAAATCGTTGAAATATGAAACTGTAATTGGCCTTGAAGTACATGCCCAACTAAAAACAAAAAGTAAAATTTTTTGTGGTTCTGATGCATCCTTTGGAGCAAATCCAAATGAGCACACTTGTACCATAGATTTGGGACTACCCGGTGTTCTTCCTGTACTAAATAAAAAAGTTGTAGAAAGTTCTATTAAATTAGGTTTAGCGGTTGGTGCAAAAATATCAGAAAACTGTAGATTTGCAAGAAAACATTACTTTTATCCAGACCTACCTAAGGGTTACCAAATTAGCCAATATGAAAGTCCTATTTGTGAAGGAGGAGAGATTTCCTTTCTAACAAGAAAAAATGAAGAAATTATTATTAGACTCACCAGAATTCATATGGAAGAAGATGCCGGAAAATTAATTCATGATGATGAATCATTGAAAAATGTAGGCTCATTGGTAGATTTTAATCGTGCGGGAGTGCCACTTCTAGAAATCGTATCTGAACCAGAACTCCGTAGTCCTGAAGATGCTGAGCTATATGCAAGAAAATTAAGAACCTTGGTAAGATATTTAGATATTTGTGATGGAAATATGCAAGAAGGAAGCCTTAGATGTGATGCAAATATTTCTATTCGAAACTTAGGTGAAAAATCTTTTGGATCTAAAGTTGAAATTAAAAATGTCAATTCTTTTAGAAGTCTTAGGAAAGCCTTAGAATACGAAGAACTGAGACAATCTGAACTCCTAGATGACAACCAAGTTATTTTACAAGAGACAAGACTTTGGGATGAATCTTCTGGGGTCACTAGAAATATGAGAACTAAAGAGTACGCTCATGACTATCGTTATTTTCCTGACCCGGACTTAGTTCCCTTAGAAATAGATCAAGGATGGATCGAAGAAATTAAAAAAACTTTACCAGAGTTACCTGACGCAAAAAGAGAACGATTTGTAAATAATTACCAATTACCTGACTATGATTCGGAAGTTTTAACTTCAGAGATTGCACTTGCCGATTACTTCGAAAAAACAGTTGAATCTTTTGAACTTAAGGATGTTAAATTAGCTAGCAATTGGATAATGGGGGATATTCTTGGACTATTAAACGAAAGAAAGATCTCAATTGAAGAATGTCCAATCACACCTGATTATTTAGCAGAAATGATTGCTCTTATTATAGACGGAACAATAAGCGGAAAAATTGCTAAAGAAGTTTTTTCAGAAATGGCAAAATCAGGGAAGAATGCGCAAAAAATTGTTGAGGAAAAGGGATTAAGACAAATTTCAGATTTAGATTCATTAGAAGAAATTGTTACTAAAATACTAAATGAAAACACTGATGAAGTTCGAGAATATAAAGGCGGAAAACATAAACTATTAGGTTTCTTCGTTGGTCAAGTAATGAAGGAAACTCAGGGAAAAGCTAATCCAAAAACATTACAAAAGATTTTGGAAGAACAACTCTCCAAATAAGATTAATTTCAATCAAGTTTACGCAAGTGAATCCAACGTTTTTTCTTATGCTCATATCCCCATTCCATCTGTCCAGAATGATATATCAAAGCATCTTTGGAATTAACGTAAATACAAGGTATTGATTGCAAATTATAGTAAACAATGAACTGAGGAGAGAATCTATTAGAAGTATTTTTTCTTCTATAAGCTAAAGAGCAAAAAAAGATTTTTTCCACAGAAGAACTACTTATAAGGAATTTGCTTATTTCGTTCTTTTCAAGCCATTTACGTATATTGTTTGAATATGTATTGTTTAGTTGTTCTGAATGTTCTTTCAGGTAAAAGGTTTCAAGTAGGAAAAAATATTTTTTTGCAAAGATCGTTTTTTCATACAATCTCAAACTTTTACTTAGACTGTTAATACTTGGAGAACTAGGACTATACAAATCTGTATGCGCACAAGAAACTAGAAAAACTAAATAAAATAGACAAATGAACTTTATAAATTGATTCTTAAATGTCAAAAAGATAGAGTTCATTGTCATTCCTGAAATTTTAAAAAATATTAGGATCCTTTATACAGGAGCAAGAATGCATTCAAAACCCAAATTATTAATTGCTGACAGTGCATCGGGAAAATTCTTACCAAGAGTCCTTGATAGGATTGATGAAAATTTTTTTGAAATTTCTTATCCTGAAACTGAGGATGAGGATTCTTTAATTAAACTGGCCGAAAATGTAGACGCTATATTATGCTATCAAGCAAACATTTCTCATCAAGTAATATCAAATTCTAAATCTCTAAAATTTATACAAAAACATGGATTGAACTGTAAAAACATTGATATAGATGCCGCTCGTGAAAAAAATGTAACCATTTCAACCCAGACACTTCTTAGAAATGTAACAGTAGCAGAACAAGCGCTCGCATTAATTATAGCTTGCGCAAGGAAATTAATTCCTGGCCATACAAGCGTAAAAAATGCTGTCTATTTAGATAAAAAGATCCAACCAATTAAAACTAGCCAATGGAATATTCAACCAAATTGGCCAGAATTACCAGGAATTTCAGAAGTCTATGGTTCCAGTGTTGGAATTGTTGGTCTTGGTGATATTGGAATGGAAATAGCCAAAAGATGCCACTCTTTCGGTATGGAAATTTCTTACTTTCAAAGAACAAGACACACTCCTGAAACTGAAACCCTTTATTCTGCTTCTTTTTCTTCATTCAATGAACTAATACAAAAAGTAGATTATTTAGTTTTAGTAGTCCCACACACAGAAGAAACAGAAGGTTTAATAGGGAAAAAAGAATTTGGCCTTATGAAAAGAAGTGCAACCTTAATTAATGTTGGTCGAGGCGGTTTAGTACAAGAATCTGAACTTATTGAAGCACTTAGGACAAAAGAAATTAAAATGGCCGGATTAGACGTTTACGAGATAGAACCTTTGCCTAGTTCTAGTCCTTTAATAAATTTAGATAATGTAGTTTTACTCCCACACACTGGGGCAGGTTCCAACAAACATTGGGATATAGATATCCCAGCATCTCTTCAAAAAATTAAGGATTTCTTTTAAAAATTAAACTTATGAATTAGAATCATTCTTTTTATATTCAATTAACTCAATAGCTAATCCACCAGTAGTTTCCTTTTCAGTGAAGGTGATAAAACCTCCGCGAGAACCATATCTTGGAGGTTCAACTGAAAATTTAACTCCCTTCGATTTCCATTCTGCAATTGTAGATCGAATATTTTCAACTTTAAAACAAATATGATGAAAGCCTTCTCCACTACTTCTGATAAATTCATTAATTGATGCCTTTGGATTATCTACTTCTACGAGTTCAATTACTCCATTTTTTGTCTCATAAAAATCCAGTTTTGATGTTCCTTCTTCTCTTTCATAAACAATTCTTTCAAGGAAATCAAAACCAAGCAAATCATTCATCAACGTTTTTTTTTCATCTGCATTGTTTACAGCATACCCAATATGATCTATTTCAAGCATAAGAGTCTCCAAATAAAAAAAAATGAAATATAAATTTAATTCTGTTCTAAATTATGAAAATATTCACTATAGATACTCTTAATCAGTAGAAATTAATTCAAATTTTATTAAAAAGTGATGAATGGTGAAAAACTTCCTATACATTTTAAACGTTACCTTGCCAGTTATTATTCTGCTTGCAATAGGTTTTTTGTACGGTGCTAAAAAAAAGATTAACCCTAAAACACTAACGGATATCGTTTTATTTCTTTTAGCGCCAGCTTTAATTTTTCATACTCTTTCCACTCAAAACCTTGATATTCAAAACATCTTCGCAATATGCTTTTTTTCTCTTTCTATCCTTTTAATACCAGGATTTATAGCCGCATTATTAAAAAGAATTCTAAAAATAAAAAGTTCTGTTTTCGTCCCTACAATAATGATTATGAATTCAGTTTCTCTGCCATTTCCTCTTGCCTTTTTAGCTTTTGGAGAAGAAGGGCTTTCTCAAGTTGTCCTTTTATCAATTCCACAGATTTTTGTAACTTTTACCATTGGCATTATTATCTATGGAGGAAGATCAAATTTAAAAGAACCTTTTAAAATGCCTGTTTTATATGCTTCTATACTTGGAATCTTCATTGCAATTTTCAAATTCCCAGTTCCCATATTTATTGAAAAATTTGCACAAATGACTGGCCGTGGCATGTTTCCTCTTGAACTTTTTGCTTTAGGATATAGACTTCGTGATATAAGAATCTCGGACGTTAAAATTAGTCTATTAGTTTCGTTTCTTAGATTCACAATAGGATTTGCTACGGCATTCTTCCTGACAGAATTTTTCTCAATGAATAAAATATTGAGAGCATGCATTTTTTTAGTTTCGTGTAGCCCACCTGCAGTTCTAAATTACGTTTTCGCAGAACGATATACGGAAGAAGGAAGAATCGCTGCATCGATTGTCTTTACTGGAACGATTTTTAGCTTAATTACGACTCCATTATTAATTTTATACTTAAGTCTTACTTAGCCTTTTTTTTAAGAAAATTTTGAATAGCATCTGAAAAAATATAAATAACTAAAATAAGAATTGCAGATAAAATTATTAAAGATATAAAAACTGTATATTCTTCATCATAAAAACTCGCACCTTGAAGACTTAGCATAACGGTTCCGGGAATTCTTCCTATAAAAGCCAATAGAGTAAAAGTAACTGTATTAATTGGACTAAGGCCAAGAAGAAAACACATAATATCTTTTGGAAAACCAGGAATTAGAAAAAGAATAAAAACTATAGTAGAACCTCTATTGGTCGTTAAAAAATCAAATTTTTGTAAAAGCTTTTTAGAAACTACCTTTTTTATATAGGCTCTTCCGAGCATTCGTCCTAGCATAAAAGCTATCCAACTTCCAATTGTAAGCCCAATAGTGCTGTAGATAGAAGATAACCAAGCTCCATAGAGATATCCTCCCAACAAACCAGTCAATTCCCCAGGTACTGGAGAGAGTATAACTTGAGATATCTGAATCCCAATAAAAATAAATGGGCCCCAGAATCCGTAAGATGAAATCCACGCGCGTAAAGTTTCTTTATGCTCTTGTAACTCTATTAAAAAAATACAGAGAGAATAGAACTCATTTCTGAAAAGAAGGAGAAGTCCAACTATTAAAATTAAAATTATAAGAAGAAAAGATTTATTCTTTAATAGATTCAAGTCAAAAGCCCACCAGATAAAATATTATATGCGCATAAATTTCTTATTGACAGAATATACATCGCTATTCAATATCTTTGAAATAACTTTTTTTTATTCTTTACTCTTTTTTTACAAAAGAACTAATTTAACTTTCAAACTGGTAGAGAAAAGTGACTAAAATTACAACTAAATCACTATATGAAAAATGTCAGATTCTATCTAAAAAACATGGATTTGAAATATCTGGTATTGCTTCTATTTCATTAAAAAAGGAACATCTACGCTATTTGTCTTGGATAAACAAAGGTTATGCGGGGGAAATGGAATATTTAAAGAAAAATTCAGAATTACGTTCTAATTTGGAGAAACTCTGGCCAAACACAAAGTCTGCCCTTGTTGTCGGAATACAATACAAGTCTAACAAAAAAAACACTAAACTTTCTTCTTCCAGTAATTATGGAAAAATTGCCGAATATGCCCAAGGTGGTGACTACCATAAATTTATAAAAAAAAGACTATTAAGAATACTTAAAGAATTAAAAGAGTCAGATAACTCAATAGAGGGCAGAAGTTTCGTTGATACTGCACCTATCCTTGAAAGAGATCTTGCCGTCAAAGCTGGATTAGGATGGAAAGGAAAAAATTCTTTACTTTTAAATAGAGTTCTCGGTAGTTATTTCTTTCTTGGAGTACTTCTTTTAAATAAAGAAATTCCGAACTCCAATCCATTTAAAGAAAATCATTGTGGAACATGCGTAGAATGTATAGAAAAATGTCCTACTGAGGCCATTATTGCACCCGAAATTGTGGATGCTAGACGATGTATCTCATATTTAACAATTGAATTGCGTGGTCCGATTCCAAGACACTTACGTACGATGATGGGAAATCATATTTTCGGTTGTGACATTTGCCAGATTGTATGTCCTTGGAATGAAAAAGCTCCAGAAACACAACAAAACAGGTTTTTACCAAGGCCCAAGACAGAAGATACAAATCTAGAAAAACTCATACAATTAGATGAAAAAAGTTTTAGAGAAAAATTTCAAGGAACTGCTATTCTACGCGCAAAATATGATGGTTTTTTGAGAAATGTCCTTATTGCTATGGGAAACTCTCAAAAAAAAGAATACTTGAACATACTAAGAAAAACTTTACGTCATCGTTATCCTTTAATCAGAGGCCACTCTGCTTGGGCAATAGCTGAAATTGCAAAAAAAGAAAATGAGAATTGGATCAGATTTTCACTAGAAGACAGATTAACGGTTGAAAAAGACGAATGGGTAATAGAAGAAATTGAATTAGCTCTAGGAGAAATTTCAAGAACAAATAAAGTAAGTTTAGAAGTAGAAAAAATTTAAGGGAAGAAAAGATGCAATCAACATTAGCAAATAATCTACGAATCTCATATTTAGATGTAGGAAGCGGACCCACTTTAATACTTCTTCATGGATTCTCTCTAGACCATACAATGTGGGAGAATCAAATCAGACTCTTAGAAAAAAAATATAGGATTATAGCACCTGATCTGAGAGGTTCCGGTTTAACCGGAAACTCTTTCGAAGAAGTAAGCATTCAATTAATGGCTGATGATATGAGTGCTCTTATTAACACTTTAAGCTTAAAGTCAGTAGCAATCGCTGGATTTTCTATGGGTGGATACATTTTATTAGAAATGATACTTCGGAATCCTCGTACTATTCGTGCAGCTGCTTTTTTAAGCACAAGAGCTTCTGCAGATTCCATTGAAGGAATGAAAAAAAGAGAAGAGCAAATGATCGATATTATTAATAGAGGGACAAAAAAATTTGCAAAAAAATTTTCTCCTGAACTTTTTGGAGAAATTTTTGCAAAAAAAAATCCAGAAAATGTACAAAAAATAGAAGATATTATTTCAAAACAAAGCCCAGAAAACGTATCAAAATTACTTAATGCAATTAGACTTCGCCAAGATCACTCTTTAAGACTTCAAGAAATAAATATTCCTTGCGCCGTCATTGGTGGAACAGAAGACCGTTTAATTCCCAAAGAAGACTTTCAGGAATTAAATAATTGTCTTCAAAATTCTACATTTCATCTTTTAGAACATATCGGTCACATGACTCCTTTAGAATCACCAGATTCAGTCTCTTTTATTTTAGACGAACTTTTACAAAATTCTGGAATGTGGATCTAATTAATTATCTCCAACAAACCTCATTTTGAAAAAAAGAAAATTCTTCAGGATGACAAGCAATTACCGGAGTTTCCATTTTTTGGCCTTCATGTAGCTTTGCAAAATCAATCTCTCTACCATCTAAATATCTAATACAACCACCTACTTGTTCCAAAATAAGAGAAGCCGCTGCAATATCGTAAGCTCTATTGGGTTCAACTATAGCACCCTTAGCTGAACCACATGCGACAAATGCAATATGTACTGAAGATGCGGCAAGAGCTAGCCTCTTGCCGGGATATTCAATTGATAATCCATCCACAGGACTACAAGGAACAAACGAAAAATCAAATTCATCCCTAACATTTTTACTTAAATTGGAAAGATTATTGCCATTTAAAGTCGTCCTTCCTTCTTTCCTTGAAGAAAAAAACATACCTAAAATTGGGATATTCAATGAGGAACAGACAACTTCGGAACCTTGCAACATTGCAACCGAAACTGACCAAAAAGGGAGGTTTGACAAAAATGGGCCAGTCCCATCAATTGGATCAATGGCCCACCATCTTTGAGATTTGTCGTAATTAAAAATCCCTTGTGAACCATGCTCTTCCATTAGGATATAATCTTCCGGAAATTTTTTAAGAATCTCGGAAACTAAAAAATTTTCAACAGTTCTATCCGCTTCTGATACAATGCTGTCTTCTTTCCTTTCTTTAGATACCTTTCCGTAAAATTCTAAGGCCAATAATCCTGCCTGTTTTGTTATATTCTCTACAAAAGTTTGTATATCTGTTTCTTTTTCTATCAATTTTCTTAACCCTATAAAATTGTTATGATCTATTCCACGTTCTTAAAAAATTATTTAATTTAAGGATACTTCTATAAATAAGATTTAATCTATACAAAAAAAAATAAAAGGGAGTTTTTTTATGTCTTTCAAAAAGATAAATCGTCTTACTAACCAAGGAGCAAAAAAGATGATGTCTGCTGCAATAGAAAAAGCGGAAGAATTTGGAATACCCGCAGCAGTAGCGATAGTGGATGAAGGTGGACATTTGATTTTATATGAACGTATGGACGGTGGTCGTTTTCATACACAACATTCATCTACAACAAAAGCTGTTTGTGCTGCTTCTAACAAAAGACCAACAACAACACAAGGAGCACAAGGACAACACATGGACACGTTACATGCAATCGGTCTTGCTCTTGCTGCTGGTCCAGAAAGGTGGACTGCAATGGAAGGTGGATTCCCGATCATTTTTGAAGGAGAATGTTCTGGAGGAATAGGAGTGAGTGGTGGAAATTGGGAACAAGATGAAATTATTGCAAAAGCCGCCTTAGATGCAATTGGAGCAAAAGAAGAAATTGACTAATTTCTAAAACTTAGTAAAGTGAGAATGAAACCATTTTACATTCCTAATGAAACGGAGAAGAAAATGAAAAAATATCTTTCACTTTTGCCAATTATACTTTTTGTCTTAGCCTTGCTTACATTTACCCAAAGTTCTTATGCAGAATATCCAAACAAACCGATTAAATTTATTATACCGTTTGGAGCCGGTGGTGGTGCTGATATAGAAGGAAGACTTCTCGCAAAAGGAATGTCTAAGATTTTAGGCGTTCCAGTTGTTCCTATAAATAAACCAGGTGCAGGCGGTGCAGTTACCTACACTTTTGTTAAAAATGCAAAACCCGATGGATATACAATTGCATGGAATTCAACTTCAGTTTTAACAACTACTAATATTGGTAATGTCCCATTTAAATATAATGCTATGGACCATGTAGGCCGCGTTGAAATGCAACCACTTCCTTTGGCTGTTAGAGCAGATGCTAAATGGAATTCTTTCCAAGAATTTGTCCAAGATTGCCAAAAAAATCCTCGTAAAATTAAAATTGCAAATTCAGGAACTGGAAGTAGTACACATTTAGGAGCTGTAGTTCTTACTACCGCAACAAATTGTAAAGTAATACATCTCCCTGTTGGTATTAAGAGAAGAAATGCTTCAGTTTTAAGTGGTGAAGCACATGCAATGGTAGCTCCTCTGACAGGTGCCGCAAGGTTAGCAAAAGCTAAGAAAATTCGCATTTTAGTCATACCTGGTGCCAAAAGAAATAAAGTTATTCCTAAGGTTCCAACTGCAAAAGAACTTGGATTTAATGCAGAAATGGAATTTTTTAGGGGTCTAACAGTCCCAAAAGGAACCCCTGCTATAATAAAAGCAAAAATTGCTAACGCAATGATGCGTTCTGCTAGATCAAAGGCCTTTACTGCACTTAGTAAAAAGAAGGGTTTTACTATTGCACCAATGGACTCTCCTGCATTTGAAGTTTATCTAAAATCTCAAAATTCAATTGTTGCTAGAGTGATGAAACAAGCTGGAATTTATCAATCAAAAAGAAAAAAATAATCCTAAAAAGAATATAACCGTCCTCTCGAGAAAAAAGAGGACGGTTATCTTTTGAAAATGCGTAAAAAAAATTTAATTTCATCTATTGCATTTCTTGTCGTTGGCATAGGGTATTCGTATTTGACCTTTTGGCTTCCGATCAGAACTCTTCCAAATACACCTGGCCCATCTTTCTTTCCATGGGTCATAGCTATTTGCTTTCTTATTCTTTCTATTTTACTTCTTTGCAAAAATTTGTTCTATAAAAATGAAAATGAGGAAGATAAAGAAATTTTTGGAGAAAAGATTTTTACGCTAATTTTGTTAATGTTTTTTTATATTTTACTTTTGCCTATCACTGGCTTTCTCTTCATTACTCCTTTTTTCTTTGCAGGCTTTATGTATCTAACATCAGAAAAACGATTTTTTTACATCTCAATTTTTTCAGTCTCAATTCCTTTTTTTATTTTTTATTTATTTCAAAACATTTTTTCAATCTATCTTCCAAATTAATTCAACTAAAAGGCGTTAAATGAATCCCGATGTTTATGAAGGTTTTATAAAATCTGCTCAAATACTAAGTCTTTTAGCTACTTGTACGGGATCATTTATTGGCTTAATCGTTGGAATGATACCTGGAATGACTATAAGCGCAGGGATCATTATTGTTTTACCTTTAACTTTTGTTTTGCCTCCCTCTATTTCTATATCTTTATTACTCGGTCTTTATGCAGGTGGAATGATGGGAGGTAGTTTTTCTGCAATACTACTAAAAATTCCTGGGACACCATCAGCCTCTGCTACAGCTCTAGATGGATATCCAATGGCAAACAGCGGAAAAGCAGATGTGGCTCTTAGTACTGCCATTATATCAAGTTTTCTAGGAGGTCTATTTAGTTTTATCTGCCTCTATTTTATTGCACCAGAACTAGCAGAAGTTGCTCTTTCATTTAGAGCACCCGATTTGTTTAGTTTGGTTTTTTTTGGCTTATCCGTAATATGCAGCTTTGCAGCTAAATCCATAATAAAAGGATTACTATCTGGAATAATAGGCTTATTATTTGTTTCAGTAGGTCAGGATCCAGTCATGGGAACAGAAAGATTTACTTTTGGCAATCCAGATTTGCTCTCAGGAATTCACTTTCTAACGGCGCTAATTGGACTATTTGCAATCCCTCAACTTGCGGATAATTTGAGTAGTTCAGTAAAAAACTTTAATCACAAAACAAAGGATTCAAAACTAAAAGACCTCCTCCCTTCTTTAATGAATTTCAAAATCATGAGATTTCCTATTTTAATAGGTTCTTTTTTGGGAACTTTTATTGGCATTCTTCCTGGAGCAGGAGGACCTATTGCGGCATTCTTAAGTTATGACTATGCAAAAAAAATAAACAAAAACCCCAAACAATTTGGTGAAGGTTGTGTTGAGGGTATTGCAGCGCCTGAGTCTGCTAATAACGCAGTATGTGGTGGAGCATTAATTCCAATGATGACTTTGGGAATACCTGGAGATCCTGTAACAGCTATCTTAATAGGTGCTCTTCTAGTACACGGTCTTGCCCCAGGACCACTTCTCTTTATGGAACAAGCACCTTTTGCATATTCTGTAATTTTTTCTTTCTTTTGGGCTAACCTTTTTAATCTTTTAATAGCAATGTCAACCTTACCATTGCTTATTAAGTTATTAAAAACACCTAAATCTTTACTTCTTCCAATTATTGCCGTTCTTTGTGTTGTTGGAAGTTTTGCCCTACGCAATTCTTTTTTTGATGTTTACATTATGTTTTCCTTCGGTTTATTAGGTCTTTTTATGAAATGGCTGGATATGCCAGTAGTTCCTCTTCTTTTAGCTTTAGTACTAGGCAAACAACTTGAAGAACACTTGAGAATTGCTTTAACTTCATCTCAAGGAGATATTTCAATTTTCTTTACATCTCCGATTAGTGTTTTCTTTTTGTGTTTGTCCGCTATTTCTATATTATGGCCTATATTTTTTCGTAGAAGAAAAAAACTTTCAAATTAGGAGTATTCTTTATGAGTTCTAAACCAGTTCGTGTAGCAAGTTTGGGAATGGGATGGTGGTCAGATGTTTTGGCTGATGCGATTAAAAAAACAAACAAACTAGACATAGTAAGTTGTTACAGTCGTTCTGAAGAAAAAAGAGAAAAATTTGCAGAAAAATACAATTGTAGTGCTGCTTCTAGTTACGAAGAAATACTTCAGGACGATTCTATAGAAGCAATCATAAATACAACACCCAATCATGTACACCTTGAAACAACTGAAAAGGCAGCAATATCTAAAAAACATGTTTTTCTTGATAAACCTATAGCGCACAATATAAAAGATGGAAAAAAAATTGCTGAAATTTGTACAAGGGAAAATATTGTCTTATCTATCGGGTACCAAAGAAGAAGAGAGAATCAATTCAGATGGATAAAAAAGGAAATTGAAAAGGGAAATTTTGGAAAGATGGTACAAGCTGAATGTAATATTAGTAGAGACCGGGAAGGCCAATTTGAACTTGGACACTGGAGATATGAGTCAGAAGGTATGCCTGGAGGTGTCATGCTCCAAATAGGAATACATTATGTAGACGTTCTTGAATTCTTAATGGGACCAGTTAAATCCGTTTCTGCAAAAACGGCTCAATTAGTTTTGCCAGGTGAAAATCCTGATATTGCTAACTTAATTCTCGAACATGAAAATGGCGCTCTTTCAAATTTAACAGCAAGTTATGCTTCTGCTTCCGAATATTATTTAATGAATATTTATGGAAAAACTGCTACCGCATATTTTAATCATTTTGACGGTTTGCGCATTCTGTCTAGAGGAGAAGAATCTCCTAGCCATGTGAATTTCACAAAAAATGATACTATCGTCGAAGAACTGGACGAATTTGCGAATTGCATTAGAGAAAATTCAAAACCAGAAGTAGATGGATTTAGGGCCGTCGAATCTCTTGCTGTAATAATGGCAGGTGTTATGTCTGCAAAAGAAAATAGAACTGTGAAAGTTCAAGAAATTCTAGATGCATAATAATAAATAAAGGAAATCAAATGACACGAATCAAAGCAGGAGAGCTTTTTATAAATTACTCTGACTCAGGCGAGGGAGATGCTTTTTTATTTATTCCTGGGCTCACTGGAATTTTAGATGCATGGGATTTCCAAATTCCTCATTTTGCAAAGAAATACCGTTGCATCTCTTTTGATCACAGAGGTACTGGAGAAAGCGACAAACCTTTAAATGCTTACTCAACAGATTTAATTGCAAAAGATGCGATTGCACTTATGGATACATTAGGTATCGATAAAGCTTTCGTTGCAGGCACTTCAACTGGTGGATGTGTTTTGCAAAATCTAGCATTAGATTATCCAGATAGAATTAAAGCATGTATTTTCTCTAACACGTGGACAAAAGCAGACGCATACATGACTCGGGTTCAAACATCCAGAAAACATATTGCTGAATCGTATGGAAGAGAAGAATATATTAAATTCAGTTCTCTTTGGACTGCTGGTTGGACACAATTCAAGAACATGTATGACAATTTACTTGAATTAGAAGCAAAACAAAAAGAAACCATTGGTTCTGTTGAAGTAATCTCTGCAAGACTTGATATGACATTATCTCATGACCGTCTTTCAGAACTACACCTTATCAAAAAACCTTCTTTAATAATTGCTGCAAAAGATGATGCTCTTACTCCTCCATATTTTGCTGAAGATTTACAATCTAGAATTTCTGATTCCAGATTAGTGATTTTAGATGAAGGAGGACATTATAGTTACAGGAGAAGTCATGCAGAATGGAATAATGCCGTAGATTCTTTCTTGGAAGAAAATTAAATTTTTTTGCTTGTAACCTTTGAAACAAAATCGACCCATAGAGAAAAAATAACAGGAATTAAGATTAGCGTAAATAAAGCCGATGTTGCTAATCCTCCGAGAACTGCAGAACCTAATCCTCTATATAATTCACTTCCTGAACCAGTAGAAGTTACTAGTGGTAGCATTCCAAAAACAGTAGTCATAGTTGTCATAAAAATCGGACGCATTCTATCTTTACAACTTTCCAAAATAGCATCTTTCATTTGCATGCCCGAACGAAAATGATTTAAGGATTGATGAACCAACAGAATTGCATTATTCACGACAATACCAGTCAGAATTATAAACCCAAGCATCGTCAAGGTATCCATTTTTACAGAAGATTCGATAGAATTCACAAAAGAGACTAATAAAATTCCTCCTGTGGTCGCAAATGGAACACTAAACATAATAATGAGTGGATAACTCCAAGCTTCAAATAATGCTGCCATCAAAAGATACGTTATAAATAGAGCAAGTAAAAATGACCATTTAAGAGAATCCCAAGTTCGTTCTAAATCTTTTGCTCTTCCCGCAACGTTAACAGAATATCCAAGAGGCAATTTCTTTCGAATAGGATTTATAACCTTTTTCTTCATTCGATCAATGGCTATTTGTAGAGGTAAATCTTCTCCTATATTAACAGTAATACTCAAAGAACGATCTCTATCTATATGCTCTATTTTTGTAGGACCTAAAGCAGGACGTATTTCAGCAATATCACGCAATTCAACAATGTTCCCACTTTTTTCATTTATCTTAATTTTGGAAAGTTGTTGTGTTTTTGAAAAATTAGTTGTCTGATCACGTAGTATAATATTTAACTCTTCTCCCTCGTCAAAAAACAAACCTGCTCTTGTCCCATTCACCAGTGTTTCAACAAGATCTCCTAATTCACTTACTGATATTCCTAAATTAGCGGCTTTTTCTCGATCAACATGAACCTGCAGTTCTGGACTACCAAGATCAAAACTACTATTAACAAAACGAACACCCTTTAATTTCTTAGAACTTTCACCTACATCACTAGAAATTCTTTGAATTTCCCGCAAACTATTACCTGTAATATCTACATGAAGATTTATACCACCTATAAAACCAGATCCTCTTCGGCGAAACAGTGAAGCTTGAGTTACAAATGCTCTTACTCCCGGAATACCCTGTACCATTCGAAAAAGTTTTTTGTTGAGTTGTCTCATTGATTTGAGATTAGAATATTTTTCTTTTGCTACCAGTCCAACAATAGGTCTTTGAACTCGGATTACCGCAAAAAAACGATCAAGTTCCTCTAATTTTTGAAACTTTTTTTCTAATTTGTTAATTATTCCATCAACTTTATTTAAATTAAGACCGGGTGGCATTCTTAAGAAAACAAAAAAAAGATTTCTATTCCCTTTTGGCAAATAATCAATCGGAGGAAAATATTTCCAAGCAATTAATACAGCTCCAATAGTTATGAGCAATACAACACATATCCTTTTTAAAACTCCACGCATAAACCAACGTAAAATAGAAATATACAACCTCTGTAAAAATCTGCCTATCACATACAATTGGAGCAAAGTAAAAATCTTTAATAAAACATTGTCTAATTGAGATGATTTTAAAAACCTTGAAGTTAACATTGGAACAACCGTAACGGAAACTACTAGAGAAATTCCAACAGCAGCACTTATTGCAATTGCAATATCCTTAAAAAGTTGTCCGGATTCATCTTGCAGAAAAATAATAGGTATAAACACAGCCAAGGTCGTAAGTGTAGAGGCTAATACTGCACCCCATACCTCTGTAGCACCATCTATAGACGCATTCCAACTTGATTTTCCCATTTCCTTGTGACGAAAGATATTTTCCAAAACTACTATGGAATTATCCACTACCATACCAACAGCGAAAGCAAGACCTGCTAATGAAATAATATTCATAGATCTATCTAAAATAAATATAAATATAAAAGTAGCTATCACTGCAACAGGAATAGCTATTCCCACTACTAAAATTCCAGAGATACTTCCAAGGAAAATCAATAAAATAGTGATGGCAAGAGTTCCACCAACATAAATATTGTTAGTAACTAGATTTCGTGATTGGTCAATATATTTAGTCTCATCGTATACTTGTTTTAAACGAATATCTCTTCCACTGTATCTCATATTCACTTCTTGAATTACTTTTCTTACTCTTTTCATTACCGCAACTGTATTAGCACCAGTTTTTCTTAAAATACCAAATCCTAAAGCAGGCTTCCCGTTTTGACGAATCTTTCTAGAGGGTTCCGCATAATCAAAATTTACGTCTGCTATGTCTCTAAGGTATACCGGTCCGGAGGAAGTACGGGCAACAATAACACTTTTTAGTTGAGAAAGATTTGTAAAATTTCCAATTGTTCTTACTGCATATCTTCTCTTGCCTTCATCTATCTTGCCACCTTTTGTATTTTGATTTTCCTTAATCAAGGCATCACGCAAAGAACGAACTGTTATTCCCCTTGCACTCATAGCTTCATAATCCATAGTAACTCTTACTTCGCGTCTAGAGCCTCCATATAAGCGAACTGAACCAACTCCATCTATTCTTTCAAATTTTGGCCGAATTTCATCATCTGCAACCATGAGGACATTGTTTAAAGGAAGGTCCGTTCTTAACATTATCCAAGCGATTGGTCTTTGTGAATCAGAATTAACTGCTTTTACGATAGGTTTATCAGAATCATCAGGTAAATTCCTGACTAGACCAAGCTTTTCAGAAACATCCAGTCTTGCAACATTTTTATTAGTACCCCAATCAAACTCTAGAATTACCCTAGAGCGTCCTTCTTGACTTGTGGACGTCATTCTTGATAGACCCTCTACAGAGGTAAGTCTTTTCTCTATTCCTTTTGTGACCTCCTCTTCAACCTCTAGTGGAGCAGCACCTTTATAACCTGTATCTACAGTTATTACGGGTCTATCTATCGTTGGTTTCATCTGGACAGGAATACGATAAAGGCTTATTAGGCCAAATAAAACAGCAAGGATCACAAAAACCATTGTGGTAACAGGATTCTTCACACACGAACTCGGTAAATTCAAAATTCACTCCTAAAAAAACCAAACATATGGAAAAGAAAACGAACTAGATTTACCACAATCTTTTTTTCTAACGACGATTAAAACGTTTTTTCTTCCAACCACTCCTCTTTCCTCTTATTCTTACCGAAATCCCATTCCTGAGATTTTCATTCCCTTGTGTTACGACTTTCTGACCTGGTTTTAAAATTTCTTTTGGTACCTCTATAAAAGAATCTACACTCCTAATAGGATTAAATAAAATTTCTCTGACTTTCTGATTATCTTCTAAAACAAAAACAGACATGCCGCGTCTTTTAATTAGAGCCGCATCTTTTGGAATAAGAATCGCCTCTTTCTTAGATCCGTATTCGATAGTAACTCTGGAAAACATACCAGCCTTAATAGCAAAATCTTTTGTGTTTTTTAAAATAAATTCTACTGGGAAAGTACGACTCTTGAGATCAGCAAGAGGTATGATACTTCGAACTTTTCCGTAAAAAGTTTTGCCATTTAGTGCATCAAATGACACTCGAACTTTGTCATTTTTTTTAATTGTATGAATTTGTTTCTCAGAAACTGGTGAACGAACAATTATTTTAGACACCTCCACAACTTCCACTAGTTTTCCACCTTTTTGAACCCATTCTCCCACCTCTGACCATTTATAGGTAACAAAGCCAGTTAATGGAGAACGAATCGTGGCTTTCAAAAGTTGATCAGAAATACGATCAATTAAAGCCTTAACTCTATTTACTTCAAATATAGACTTTTGGTATTTAGTATCGATTCTATCAAAATTAACTCTATCTATGATCAAACGACTTAATAGATCCTTTGCTCTGCTTAAATCACGTTTGTTACTTAATAAATCTTGTTTAGCCTTTTCTAATTCTGCTTTTTTAACACGTAAATCTATCTCAAGACTATTTTTTTCGAGTGTTGCGATTATTGATTTTCCTGCTTCAACATAGGTCCCTTGAAAAACTGGAAAAGTCCTAACTCGACCTTCTATTTGCGAACTTACTATAGATTTGCGGTAGGGATTTGCAGTTCCTATTGAGTTAAGACGATTACTAACCTGTCGTTTTACCACTTTAGAAACCGAAACTAATGGTGGAGGACGCTTCCTTCCTCTTCTTTTTTTTGCTTCTATTTCAAAAAACACAGAAGAGGAAAAGATAAAAACAAAGAGATTTAAACAAAAAAATAATAATTTCAAAAACTATCCTTTTATAAAAATTCTTAATTAACCCAAAAATAAACGATGAAAAAGATTCATTTGTACGTAAGACTGATCCTACACAATAAGAGTTTATATACAAATTATAAAATTTGAAACTTTCAACTTACAGAAAGTAAAACAAAAAAGATTTCTCTTGTAGAGTTCATCAATAAAGTAGATAATGTTTTCACATTGTTTATAGTTTTTCAATTTTTCTCGCCGCCCCTAAGTTTATCTTTCATAGCAACTCAAATTTAAGATAAATCTTTTTAAACTCATGCCCATTTTTTAAACTATCTAGAACTATCGAAACCATAAAATTTATGTGGAGAAATTATGGATGTTACGCTTGTTGATCATATGGGTAGCGATCTAAGTGTAGTAAATGCTGCTCGTGTTTCCTTTGCAAAATCACACGAAGAATTTCAAGAAAAAGCAGATTCAAGACTTATTAATTATTTAGCAAAACATAATCATTGGAGTCCATTTGGTCATGCTTCGATGCAATTTCATATCAAAGCTCCTATTTTTGTTGCAAGACAACTAGTGAAACATCAAGTTGGTCTGATATGGAACGAAGTTTCAAGACGTTATGTTGACGATGAACCAGAATTTTATAATCCTAAAAAATGGAGACTTTCCGCAGAAAACAAAAAACAAGGTTCTTCAGAGGAAGAAATAGAGTTTGACGTCACCTCAGTAACGGAGACTTGTAAAAAAATCTATCAAGAAATGTTAGAAAAAGACATCGCGCCCGAAATGGCCCGTATGATTCTTCCTCAATCGATGATGACTGAATGGTATTGGAGTGGAACTCTCTATGCTTTTGCAAGAGTATGCAACTTACGCTGTAAACCAGACGCACAAAAGGAAACCCAAATAATCGCTGACAAAATCGACGAACAAAGCGCTAAAATGTTTCCGGTTAGTTGGAAAGCTTTAAGAGACGATAGAGAATAAATCTAGGATTTACCGGCCTAAACGTTCTGGTAGAGGGAAAAAGACCTTCTCTTTTTGACCGTCTAAAACTTCAAGAGATAAATCAAATTCAACTTTCAGCCTTTCTATTAATGCATCAACTAAAACTTCAGGAGCAGATGCTCCAGCACTTATACCGACACATTTCACACTTTCAAACCATGCTAATTTGATAGAATTTTTGTCTTCTACAAGAAAACTGGGAGTATCTCCTGCTTCGCCAATTTCACAAAGTCTATTTGAGTTTGAACTATTTTTTGAACCCACCACTAAAATCAAATCAACCTCTTTTGCTATTTCTCGTATTGCAGATTGTCTATTCTGCGTCGCATAACAAATATCTTTTAAATTTGGACCTTTTATATTTGGGAAACGATTTTTTAAGACCTTCACTATTTCACTAGTGTCATCAATACTTAGTGTAGTTTGAGTGATATATGAGATTTTTTTTGTGTCTTTCGGTTTAAAATTTAAGGCATCTTCCAAAGTTGAAATTAATTTCACATCGCCTGGCACCTGTCCCATCGTTCCAACAACTTCAGGATGGTTTTTATGGCCAATTAAAATAACCTCCATACCATTTTCATGATATTTTCTTCCTTCTTCATGAACCTTCTCTACCAATGGACAAGTCGCATCCACTACATCCAAACCAAGCAATTCCGCTTGTCCAAAAACTTTTTTTGCAACACCATGAGCACTAAAAATAGTAATAGCTCCCTCAGGAACTTCATCTATTTCATTTACAAAAATCGCGCCCTTTTTTTTCAGTGATTCAACTACATATTTGTTGTGGACTATCTCGTGACGAACATAAATAGGAGGACCATATTTTTCTAACGAACGATTTACAATATCTATCGCTCGAACTACGCCAGCACAAAAACCTCGCGGATTAGCTAAAATAACTTTAAGTTTTTTTTTCATTAAAAGTTTTTTGTCACTAGAAACCATAAGGAGAAGAACACCTCAACTCATCGGCAAATACAAAAAAAATTTTTGATATGAAAATCTATTTAGATTTTTTTTCGTTTAGAATTACACTTTTACGTCTTTGTGAATAGACACTTCTTATTAAAGAGTAATAGTCCAAAGAATCCCTTTTTAAATCTGACAACGTATCCTTAATTCGAGAATGTCCATCTATTATTCTTACCCCTTTTAGAGTGTAATTAATATTTTCTACATCGCTAATATAAGTCATTGGACTTAGGAAAATATCAGTAACTCTCCCAACCGTATGCCTAACAGAAGAGGGTCCAAGAAAAGGAAGTACTATATAAGGGCCTTGGCCAACACCATGTATAGCCAAAGTCTGACCGAAATCTTCATTGTGATATTTAAAATCTAAACGAGACGCAATATCAAATAGTCCAAGTACACCTGCAGTTGAGTTAATTAAAAAACGCATCGAAGTATCTCTCGCCCTGAGATGTTCTCCCTGTAAAATATCGTTAGCTAATGTAACAGGAGTTTCCAAATTTCGAAGAAAATTGCGAACCGAGTCTTTAACGATATCAGGAAAAACTGCAGAGTAAATACTACTTACTGGATTAAGTACAACCACTTCTACAACATTATTGAATTCAAAAACAAAACGGTTTAATGGTTCAATTGGATCATACATTTCAGTTGAAGTACTTACCGCATCATTAGAAGCCATTTTGGAAGCACATCCATAATTTGCAAAACTTATGATTACAATAAAAAAAATTGACAAAAAAATATTGCAAATACCAAAAGGCTTATTTTTTGGGGTTTTTAAAATAAAGATCTTATTTTTATTCAACAGAACTTCCTTAAAAAGCATAAAACAAAAAACAAACGTTCACTTCTAGTCTGAAAGTACATTATTTAATCTATTAACTGCAAGTAAAAAAATAGCAAATTTAACTTTTTTTGTTTGAAAAATTGTTTTGAAGTCTCCCTAAAAGTTCAAGAGGCCAAAACTAGTTTGCCTAAAAAATTTCCATTTAACATTAATTTATGTGCATCGTTTGCATGTTCTAAAGAAAAAACTTTATCAACATGAAATTTTATCGTACCTTTTTCTAAAAGAGATGAAAATTTTGGCACAATAAAAGGCATTTTTTTTGCTAAATTCACTCCTGTAATACCGAAAATTCTTGCATCTTTTTCCATCATATCTGAAACTAAAAAATCTGCTCTTGGATTTTTTCCTAGACCAGCACCCATAAGAACAATTCTTCCATTAACTTTAATTGCTTTTAAATCTAGGTGAAAATTTTCATTAGCTGCAGTTTCGACTATAACATCGACACCTAGTCCTTTAGTCAATTCTAGACATTTTTCTATGAAATCCTCTTCTTTATAGTTGATCGTCTCGGTTGCACCTAATTTTGTACAAAAAGATGCCTTCTTTGAGGAACTGACAGTAGCAAAAACTCTGCAACCCATTGCACGAGCAAGTTGAATAGTAGCCATACCAACACCACCAGCTCCCCCTTGAACTAGTACAGTTTCACCCGGAGTCACTTTTGCTTTTATCACGAGAGCATTCCATGCAGTTCTTAAAGGAAGCGTTATTCCAGCACCCTCCTCAAAACTATAAGAATCTGGCAACACAGATGCAACACTTGCATCAAGGCAAACAAACTCTGAATAACTCCCACCCAAACATCTACCAAAAACACGTTGTCCAACATGAAATTCCTTAACTTCATCACCTAGTTCAATTATTTCTCCTGCTGCTTCCAGTCCAGGGATATAAGGAGTTTTCATATGGGAAGAGTGATGACTTTGTCCTGAACGAGTAGCTACATCACTGGGATTTACACCCGACGCTCCCAACTTAACGAGCAATTGTCCGGATTTTGGTTTTGGAATATCTATCTCTTCCAATATCATAGGATTTTCTAGACCAAACTTATGTACAAATATTGCTTTCACTAAGACCTCAATAAATACAAAAAAAGGGAGGAAAACCTATAGATTTCCCTCCCCCGTAAATCTAAATTATTACTATTTCTTTACTTTCGACATATCAATTTCCCACACATAAAATGATTCATCATGCCTTGGCTTAAAACCAAATCCTTTTTTGTATGCATAGATATCATTAGTTTTGTATAAGATTTTAAATATAGCCTTTTCTTTCATCATAGCTGTTACTTTTTTAAACTCAATATGTTGTTGCTTTGGATCCGCAGTAAATTTCGCTTTATCTATTTGTGCGTCCAAGTCTTTAAAGCAATGCACACTGGAGTGACCTTTACATCCACCAGTTGCAGGCGCAATATTTCCTGGATCTCCACCAGAGTTTCCATACCCCTGAACAAATAGAGCTGCTTCTCCTTTGCCTTTCCCTTTTTGGTAAGATTTCCTTTTCTTTTTCCAAGCAGAATAAGGCATAGTTCTACACGTCGCCTTAATATTAATGTCCTTCAAGAAACCTCCTAAAGCCTCACATGTTTTCACATCACCTGGATATCTTCCAATCGTTGCATATACAGTTGCTTTAAAACCATTTGGATATTTACTTTTAGCCATGTAAGCCTTAGCTTTCTTTACATCATAACCATGCCATTTGTCATTTGGATCGTAACCAGCATAGTTCCATGGATGGAAAAGTGACCCGGAAATAACTGCTTTCCCAGCTAGAAAAGTGCTTCTAAGTAGTTCTGCATCTATAGCATAGTTAGCAGCCAAACGAACATTTTTATCAGCAAATGGTCCGCCATTTCTTGTTACAAATGAAATAAACATCATTCTTACCGCAGGGATATCTGCAACTGCTAGCTTTGGATCCTTTTCAATTTGCGGAATATACTGTGGTAGGATTCCCATAACCAAATCTATTTCACCCTTTTGAAGTGCTTTAACACGTGTAACTGAAGATTTAATGCCGCGTAAAATCACTTTTTTTGGACGGTTTGGAAAATTTGAATTTCCCCACCAGTTAGGATTCGCTTTGAACACCATTTTTCGTCCCTTAGCCCATTCTGTTAGGATATAAGGACCAGAACCGTAAAGAGTCTTGCGAGAAATTATCTTTTTGTCTACACCTTTCGCTTTTAGGGACATTGCATGGCCCCATCTTGCGAGTCGGTTTAACATTCCATTATCAGGTTTTGAATGAAGAATAACCCGATAATCATTAACAATCTCAACTCTCTCTAATGCCTTAAAGAAAACTCTTTGACGGCTACCTTTTGCCATGACACGAGAAAAAGCAAATTCAACATTTTTGGCAGTAAATGATGTACCATCAGTAAATTTAACTCCTTTTCTCAACCATAACTCTAGTTTTCTAGGGCTATGAACTTTCCACTTTGTAGCAAGCCAAGGAATTCTTTTTCCTGTTCCAGGTTCCATCCCAATAAGAGTGTCATAACACCACTTCCAAATCATTGCTCCAATAAAATTTGATTTTGGATGAGGATCCATTGTTGGTGAAACCCCTTTAAGTGCTGCAACAATAGTTCCTTGAGGGGCTGCATAAGTACTAGGTACAGCAGCAAACCCTATCATTACTGCAAACAGCAAAATTACAAACTTCCTCATAACAAACTCCTCCTTGTTTTAGTTTCCTGTTTCTATATATGAATAAATAGATAAAAACATATCTCAAAACACCTATCAAGTAATAAATTGAATACCAAGAAGATTTTTCCTAATAACACCAAAATGATTTGACAGTTTATAAAATAGGATTTATTTATATTTATAGAATTTCCCAAAAATATATTTTTTACTCCGATTTTTCAAGTTAACGTTCGAAAAATTTAGAGTTGGAGCAAGATTTCTTATGCGCGCATATGTGATTAGAAGATGTCTGCAAAGTCTGATTGTCATCAACATAGTTCTTGTAATTGTTTTTATGATGCTTCATATGTCCGGATCTCCCGGAGATGTCTTAATGCCTGAAGATTCATCTCTAGAAGATATCGAAGAATTTAACAAAGCTCACGGTTTTGACAAACCTCTACATATTCAGTATTACCGTTTTCTTTTTGGATTTGATAACGGTGTAGTAAAAAGTAAAGGTGTTATTTTTGGTGATTTTGGCTATTCCTATCGGCACGAACTACCTGCACATGAATTAGTCTTTGAACACTTTCCTGCAACTATAGATCTAGCATTAACTGCAGTTTTAATTTCAATTTTGGTCGCTATACCTGCGGGTGTACTTTCTGCAACTTTTAGAAATACTTGGATAGATTATGTTAGTTCTATAGGCTCCATGTTTGGTCAATCTATGCCTAATTTCTGGCTAGGTTTAATGCTTATTATTTTCTTCTCTGTATATTTAGATTTATTTCCATCGTCTGGATATGAAAGCCCAATATATATTGTCCTTCCTGCTCTTACGGCAGGATTATACCAAACGGCACGGATTACCAGAGTTGTTCGCGCAGGAATGTTGGAGGTCTTAGGAAGTGAATATATTACCACGGCTCGATCTAAAGGCATCGTTGAATGGTTAGTGATCATGCGTCATGCACTAAAAAATGCTGCAATTCCGGTAGTTACCTTAATCGGTTTAGAACTTGGGGTTCTCCTTGGTGGTACGGTTGTAACAGAAGTCATTTTTGCATGGCCAGGGGTCGGATTTCTTGTAATAGATGCAATCAATAATCAAGATTATCCCATTGTTCAGGCTGCTGTAACGCTCCTCGCAACAATTTTTGTTTTTATAAATTTATTGGTTGATCTTATTTATGCTTGGCTAGATCCGAGAATTGCATATAGTTAGGAAAGAGAAAATGGCTACTGAATCAGATACATCAAACGATGTTAAAAAAGTTGAAGAGTTTGAAGATAGACGTGGTCCCTCCAATGCGCAACTAGCTTGGCAGGACTTAAAAAATCGTCCTCCTGCGATGATAAGCCTGATATTCCTTATTATTATTTGTTCATGGGCTTTATTTCCTTCTTTCTTTACAGCAATTTTTACAGGGAATGACCCTTTTGAAATAAATTTAAGATGTTGCTACTTAAAACCACCTGGATTCACTGACGTAAACGGTAATTTCTATCTGCTAGGAACCGATCAACAAGGAAGAGACGTTTTAAGTAGAGTAATTTGGGGTTCACGCGTTTCCCTCATCGTAGGAATTGCTGCTGTCTTCTTAAGTGGTTGTATTGGTGTTACTCTTGGAATGATTGCTGGTTTTTTCGGTGGAATTGTGGACACTATAATCAGTCGTATAATAGATTCTGCACTATCTATACCCTTTATTCTCCTTGCACTTAGCATGGTTGCAATTCTAGGACCTAGTCTTCAAAATGTAATTCTTGCTATTGCTGTTAGAACTTGGATCGTCTATGCACGTGTAATTCGAGGAACTGTGCTATCGGTAAAAGAGAATGAATTTGTTCTAGGTGCGAGAGCTGTTGGTTCCGGTACAACTAGAATTATGTTTCGACACATCTTGCCTAACGTTTTGTCTCCCGCAATCGTTATAGGTACTTTATATCTTGGAAGAATGATTATCATAGAATCTGCTCTTTCTTTTCTAGGAGTAGGAGTTCCACCACCGACTCCAACCTGGGGTGGAATGTTAGCTCATGGAAGAGAATTTCTTGAAACAGCTTGGTGGATAGCTTTTTTCCCCGGTGTTATCCTGATGATTACAGTTTTAAGTGTAAACCTTCTGGGAGACTGGCTTCGTGACGCATTAGATCCAAAAATGAAAAGACTGACAGATTAAACTAACCCCACCTATTTTCTAGGTATTTAAAATAATACAAAGTTTGTATTACATGTTTCTTATTTACCCCTTATAATTCTTATAAAAATTTATAGGAGTAATTTATGTCTTTATCTCTCAGAAGAGTTGTAACTGGACACGACGAAAATGGAAAAGCCGTCGTTTTAATAGACGAAATTATGAATGAGGCACGTTCCATGAGACCAAATCACCAAGGTCATGGTATATGGGCAACTAACGATTATCCTGCAAATCTAAACAATAACTTCGATGGAAAAAAAATAGAACCTGGTCCCCCAGGAGATTGTAGTTCAAAATTTAGAATCACAGAGTATGGTCCTGGAGTAACAGCAAGAATGCATCGAACCCAATCTATTGATTATGTAATTATTATGAAGGGAGAGATAGATATGGAGTTAGATGATGGAGTTATAGTGCACCTTAAGGAAGGTGATGTATGTGTTCAGAGGGGGACCATTCACAATTGGAAGAATAATAGTACAAGTCCTTGCCTAGTGGCGTTCATTCTCCTTCCTGCACAACCGATACAAATTCAAGGAAAAAAGCTCGAATCTACCGGGTAAAAATTTTTAATAAAAGGAGTTAATTGTGCCTGTAGCAAAAATTCGCGGAATAAATCAACATTACGAAATCATTGGAAAAACAGGTCTTTGGGTTGCTTTATCACCCGGAGGCAGAACACCTATGGGCGAAATTCGTGATATGGCAGTTCAATTATCTGTAAAAGGTTACCGTGTCCTCATATTTGATCGAAGAAATTGCGGGAAAACTGATATAGGAATAACCGGCGGAGATGCTGAATATACAGAATGGGCGGATGATCTTTTCGAATTAACCAGGCAACTTAATGCACAACCTTGTATCGTTGGTGGAGCATCTTCTGGATGTAGAACCTCCGTTTCTTTTGCAATAAAATATCCAAAAGCTGTCACAGGACTTCTTTTATGGAAAATGTCTGCAGGACCTTATGCAACTCTAAAT
>CEOQ01208647.1_pt1 | contig 59231 bp, 64 predicted proteins | sample 361351 | NCBI WGS metagenome assembly CEOQ01 (sample SAMEA2619907, study PRJEB7988) | marine metagenome | biome: marine biome (ENVO:00000447); feature: deep chlorophyll maximum layer (ENVO:xxxxxxxx); material: "saline water (ENVO:00002010), including plankton (ENVO:xxxxxxxx)" | depth 60 m | reverse complement strand
ATTCCCCAATCAAAGTACTGATATATAGATTAGAAAAATATTTACTTTAATTTTGCACGTCTGGCTATTTTGTCTACAGTTTTCTTGAGATTATTTAAAGTATCTCGTTTTAATTCACCGCTAATGCAATGCTTGCCATCTTCAGACATTGTAATTTTATCCCTTGGTACATACCCACTAGACACAGCAGCTAAACTCTGAACTTGATTGGCAAATTCTTCATCACCAAATTCTTCTTTAATTATTTTTGCTGTTGCAAAAATTCCAAATTCTAAAGGATCCATGGTTAACCTTCTTTTTTGTGTTTAATTCACAGTGTAATTGGTAAGATGGTGCCGAAGGTGAGAGTCGAACTCACACGGGGTTGCCCCCAGTGGTTTTTGAGACCACCGCGTATACCATTCCGCCACTTCGGCAAATATCCCTAAGAAAAAATTCTATACTTGATTAAAAAATAAAACAAATTTTAATCAATTAATTTCTTCTAATTTTGCAAAACTTCCTAATAACTTCTTAATTCCGATACCATCTTTAAATGCAACCTGTAATTCTTGATCCTGATCAAGAGCTTTGCATCCTATAATAATTCCGTCACCGAAAATTTTATGTGCTACTTTATCTCCAACTTTAAATTGATTAAATTCAACTGGTTCGTCTACAGGTTCTGAATCTTTATATTCAGGAATATCTGGAATATCATAATTTGGGCCTTCATCAAAATATTCATCTTGATTCAATTGATAATCAACATAATTATTTGATTGGGTCACTTTTTCTTCAGAAAAATTCCAAGATACAACTTGAGATCTAGTTATATCTGCAAGGAATCTAGAAGGTAATGATGACTCCCCTCTAAATCCTCTTCTAAAAGATCTTAGTAAATATAACTTTTCTTTAGCTCGAGTAACGCCAACATAACATAATCGTCTTTCTTCCTCTAATTCAGAAGGATTTTCGCTTTCAATTGATCTAATATGTGGCAACATTCCATCTTCAAGACCTGATATAAATACAACTGGAAATTCTAATCCTTTTGACTGATGTAATGTGATTAAAGTTAATTTCTGCCCTTCATAAGATAAATTGTCAGTATCTCCAACCAAACTAACACTTTCTAAAAATGCAGATAATGAATCATTTGTATTTTCCTTAGAAAAATAACCAGCTGTATTAATCAATTCTCTAATATTTTCATTTCTTTCTTGAAAGTTTTCACTTTCGTTCATTATGTGATTCTTATAACCTGATTGTTCAAAAATTATCTCAATCAATTCGGGCAAGCTACGTTTTGAAACATACCCTTTAAAATCTGCAATCATCTCTCTAAAATTGAATAAATTTTTTATCGCTGCTTTGGTCAACCCTAAGTCTTTAATTTCTATAGTAGATTCTCCTGAGAATATCTGATCTAAAACATTTGAAATAGATGATTTATTGTCTACCGCACAGGAACTTAGAATAGATAATGTTTTTTGACCAATCCCTCTGGGAGGAACATTAATTACTCGCAATAAACTTACATCATCATCTGGATTATTTATCAATCTCAAGAATGCAATTAAATCCTTAATTTCTAGACGTTGATAAAACTTCAAACTTCCTACTATTTGATATTTAATTCCATATTTAATGCATTTCTCTTCAAGAGCTCTAGACTGCGAGTTAACTCTATACATGATAGCTATGTCACCTAAAGAATATTCACCTTTAGAAACAAGATTGTTAATTTCAGAAATAATCATTTCAGATTCTTCTTTTTCGTTATACCCTTCACCTATTACTATTGGTTGTCCTTTGGAATTATCAGTCCATAATTTTTGATCAAACTTTTCTGTGTTAGGAGAAATTAAATTTTGTGCAGTCTCTAATATCGTTTGTGTTGATCTGTAATTTTGATCTAAATTTACAACAGTAGCAGTAGGGAAATCATCATGAAAACTAAGAATGTTATGAATATCCGCATTTCGCCAAGAATAAATAGATTGATTAGGATCTCCAACAACAGCCAAATTGCCAGAGGCTAAAGACAATTGCTTAGAAATGGCATACTGAGTGATATTAGTATCTTGAAATTCATCAATCATTACATATTTAAATCTATCTTGATATTTACTTACAACTTCAGGATAATCCTTAAATAAATGATATGTTTTCAATAAAAGATCATCGAAATCTAATGCGGAAGATAAATTCAAAGATGCCTCATATTCCTCATAAATTTTTGCTGTAAATTCTTGAATATAATTGCCAGCATTTTCTTGATATGTACTCCAGCCAACCATCTTACTTTTAGCTTTTGAAATTTGTGACAATAAGCTCCTAGGCGTAACATTGTCTACATCAAAATCTAATTGTTTAACTAATTTTTTAACCAAAGAAAGTTGATCTTGGTCGTCATAAATCGTGAAATTTTGTTTTAATCCAAATTTTTCAGATTCTCTGCGCAAAACCATTGCGCAAAAAGAATGAAAAGTTGAAATTGTTACTCCTGCAACAGAATTATCCAAAAGTCCGGAAATTCTTTCATTCATTTCAGATGCTGCCTTATTAGTAAAAGTTAATCCTAATATTTCAAAAGGTGAAATGTTTTTTTCATAAATTAGATAAGCAATTCGATGGGTAATCACCTTAGTTTTTCCACTGCCAGGGCCAGCGATAACTAAAAGGGGTAAATCTACTGTCTGAACAGCTTTCTTTTGTTGAGGGTTTAGACCTTGTAAAATTGCAGATTCCATATGATCAAGTCTATAACAGTCTCGTTAATTAATCTATTTCACAATCAACGGATTTTGAGATGTAATTATATCAACATCTTCTGATAAAACATTTCTCATTTGAATAGACAATGAAAACATGCCTTGATGAGTAATTCCATCATAATATTTTAAATCCAAAACTTTTTGATCCAGCAATTTAGAATCAATTTCAGAAACTGACAAATTTTTTGATTCTAAAGATCCAATCACAAAACCCCAAGTTGAAACAAAAGAAGGTACAAAAGATTCATAAACAAAAGTTTCAGGAAATACATTTTTCATTGTTTTAGCAATTCTATTAAAACATTGATCTGAAAGAATTGGTCCAGTAGGACCTGCCTGAGTAACTATTATTCCACCAGGGTTCAATCTGTTTTTTAATAATTCATAAAATTCTTTCGTATACAACATTATAGCTGGTCCATCCTCCAGGGGATCAGGCAAATCAATAATCATCACATCGTATTTATTTTTCTTTTTTTTCAAAAAAATTAGTGCATCATCGAAATTCAAATCCAGCCTAGGGTCATCAAAAGCACCCGAACTATGTTTCGGCAAATATTGCTGACATATTTTTACTACTTCTTCATCAATATCTACCATTGTTACATTCTCAACACTTTGATATCGTAAAATTTCTCTAATAGTTGCACCTTCTCCCCCGCCTGCTACGAAGACAGATTTAGGATTTGAATGAAAAATCAAACTAGGATGAACTAAAGATTCATGATATATAAATTCATCTAATTCAGTAGATTGAGTTTTGTTATCTAGTAAAAGTCTAGTACCAAAACTAGAGGTCCGTTGAATTAAAACATTTTGAAATTTTGTTTGGAATGAAAAAATTTCATCTTCAACCTGAACCAACTGCTTCAAATCTTCACTAATAATTTCGGAGTGCCATTGATAATTATTATTCATTTTTAAACAATTCACCTCTTTTTATTTCAGTAATTGAAGGGTCATTACAATTTAATGAATTAATCAAAATATTTGCAGCATCCTTAGGTGAGAATGATTTTCCAGCGGTAAATATATCAGCAGCTGCATAACCAAGTTCGGGCCAAGTATGAATTGACAAGTGAGATTTAGCAACCGAAACAATTCCAGTTACACCTAGAGGAGAAAACTTATAAAAACTTTCAGCTAATACTTTCTGCCCTGAAACTTCAGCAGCAGAAATCATAGAGTTCTTCACATGATCAAAATTATCTAATAAATCCTTATCACAAACTTTAAGTTCTAAAAATAATTGAATGCCGAATTGCTCCAACTAACACCTCAATTTGACTAAATAAATAGGTTTAGTTTAGATCCCAATCTTTTCAAAAATCAATTCTAAATCAATATTTTCAGGGAAAAATATCTTTGAAAAATCTAACTTTTCAAGTGCGTCGAACTTAGAAATCTCAGAAATGTTTGACAAAATATCCATAACTTCAATTGTAGATTTTTCAACACCAATAATAGGTATGTTTTGATTCTCAGCTTCATAATAAACATATTCAATTATCTTAAGGCCATCAGTAACAATAAGACATGATATTTCATTTTTTAAAGCTGCCATTTGGATATCAGGACGGTCACTTCTAATAACTATCGCCTGATTTGTTCTCCTTGAAAAAGTAACTTCTCCAGAATCTAAACCAGTACCTCCAATTACAATATTCTCTACTAAACCTTTATCAAAATCCTGGCCAATTAAATATTCCCCACCAATATGTTCCTTTAATTGATCAATAGAAACTCCAACAAGTTTTCTATTTTCAGGAACCACACCTATGCAATTAATTCCTATAGATTTAAAATCAGACACAATTGAATCTTCAGCAGTAGAGACTTGATATCTAGGCAATTTATTAATCAACACACCAATCAATTTTTCACCAATATTTTTACCCAAGTCCGAATAATCATTTATCTTCAAATCTTTATCATATCCGTGAATTAAAATTATTTTTGCCGAAAGATTATCACACAACGTGGTCGTGTCTTTAATATCCATATTATTAGAACCTTCAACTATAATTACATCAAACTCACTTTCTAGTTTTTTTATAGTAGAAGATAATTCTTTGATATAGTCTTTTGAATTATCTGGATCGGGCAATTTAATACTTTTTTGCCCCAGTAGCAAGTTAATTATATCTGAATCTAAGTCAAATTCATCATGGCTAGAATTTACTTTGATAACAATAGATTTTTTAGATTGATCACCTAATAATTTAGCCAAAGTTGCGCAAAAAGCTGTTTTGCCAGAACTTTTTTGAGTCGATTGGACATAAAGAACTGTCATCTAAATACTCCCTTAATACATCTATGATTTTTGATTATAACAAACGTAATCAATTAATGTGATAATCTATAGTAAAGATACAGCACTGTTAGAAAAACAGAATAAAAAAAATTAAAAAAATTAATCAAGCATATGAAATCTGCCCTAAATAGTCATGCTGGTGAATAAAAAAAATTTAATACCTATAAAAATTTCTACTATTTTTATATTGATTTGCCATTTATTAATTCTATCTTGTTACCAAATGTCAGGAGTTACAGACCAAGAAGTTCAAATTCAAAATATTAACCGATCATTAATGTGCCCAGTTTGTCCTGGAGAATCTATAGACCAATCTCAACACCCTCTTGCAATTCAAATGAGAAATTTAGTGGAGAAAAAAATCAATGAAGGATGGAGCGAAAAACAAGTCATAGATTTTTTTGAAGAAAGATATGGACCTGCTGTACTTCTGGAACCCTCAAAAGAAGGAGTACATTTAATTATTTGGATTATACCCATAATTATTTTTATAATTTCTTTTGGAGCTTTAATTTTTGTAATAAAATCAATGTTAAGAAAAAAACCTATAATTAAAAAAGAAAATTCAAATTAATGATCGTAGACACAGGTGCAATAGCACTTCTTACAGCACTGATAATTTCAATTTATTCATCAATTGCATCTTTATTAGGTGGAATATGGAGAATAAATGAATTAGTCACAAGTGGAAAATACGGGTTATTTACTGTGCCACCTCTACTTGCAATAGCAACTGGAGCTCTGATTTATGCTTTCATAACACATGATTTTTCAGTTAAATACGTTGCAAATAATAGCAGCTTAGATATGCCCGATGTATATACTTGGGTTGCAATATATGCAGGCAATGCTGGATCATTATTATTTATAGCATTTGTACTATCAATTTTAATTGTAATATTAATTCTAAATACAAGTAAAAAACTTCCTGTTTCATCTCCTTATATTAATTTCATAGCATCAATTCAATTAATATTTTTACTTCTAGTTATGGTAGCGCTAGATAATCCTTTAGATAAGCTACCCGTAACTCCTGAAGATGGAAAAGGAATCAATCCTCTCTTAATCCATTTTGGAATGTTTATTCACCCACCAACACAAATGACAGGATTAGTTGCAGTATCTATTCCATTTAGTATTGCAATGGGGACCTTGCTTGCAAATCGAGGGCAATTCGACGATTGGATTGATATCGGAAGAATCTGGGGAATGATTTCTTGGACAATACTTACTTTTGGCTTGGTTCTAGGATCTTGGTGGGCATACACTATTCTAGGATGGGGAGGATATTGGGCTTGGGATCCTGTAGAAAATTCAGCACTAATGCCATGGCTCATTATGACAGCTTTCATTCACTCAATCATGGTTCAAAAAACACGACGAATGTTCAGAACCTGGAACATGATATTAATCATATTAGCTGTTTCTCTATCTCAAATGGGAATGTTTATAAATCGCGGGGGACCAGTTCCTTCAGTACATTCTTTTGCACAATCTACTATGGGGTGGTTATTTTTAATTTTCATGGCTTTCACACTATTATCTTCAATAACAATTTTATTTTTCAAATCAAACTCTATAAAAAGTAAAAATATAATCGAATCCATTTACTCACGTGAAACAATATTCTTGATACAAAATATCCTTTTCATAGTTATTGCAGCAATTACTCTATGGGGAACCATATATCCCGTTATTTCAGATTTATTCTTAAACCAAATAGTTACAGTAGGAGAACCATTCTACGATAAGATGACCGGCCCTCTAATGCTTCTTTTAATCGCAATAATGGGCATAGCCCCACTTTTCCCTTGGAAAAAAGGGTCTAATATAAAAATTTTGAAAAATCTAATTACTCCTGCAATCATTGGTTTATTCCCTATGTTAATTATGTTAATAATTGGATTTTCAAAAATCATCACTCTATTTGGTGTATGGATATTTGGAGTTGCGGCAAGTATTATTTTCAGAGAATTAATTAAAGGAACGATTTCAAAAAATAAAAAAGCGAAATCATACCTGAAAGCCTTTTTCAATTTGTTATCATCAAATCGTCCAAGATACGGTGGTTACATAGTTCATTTATCCCTACTATTATTTGCAACTGGAGTAATTCATTCAACATTTTATTCAATTCAAAAAGATGTACCTCTATCAATTGGCGACACAGCTAAAATAGGAAAATATTCATTTTTATATGTAGATTTCAAATCAAATGAATTGAAAAACCGAAATGAAACTACTGCAATTTTCAATGTTTCAAAAGATTCAAAATATATCGGATCTCTTGAATCAAACAGAACATTTTTTTACAAATTCAAAATTGCCGCTACAAGAGCTGGAATTAGAAGCGTACCACTAGAAGATTTTTATATAGTCCCCTCTAATTTTTCTGAAAATGGTGATGCTGTATTTAGAGTTTACATCAACCCAATGATATGGATTATGTGGGCTTCAGGACCTATATTATTAATCGGTGCAATCATAGCAATATGGCCAAGAAAACAAAATAGAAAAAAATCATGAAATTATTTTTAGTTTCTCTGTTAATATCAATTATCCCTGGCATTATAATTGCTTGGCCATTTATATTCAAAACCAATTCATTTGAGTCGATTAAAAAACAAATTGTTTCTGATAAACAAAAATCTGACAAATGGCAAAAAACAATTTCTGTATTAACTGATGCAAAATTAAATTTTCATACAGGGAAGTTATCAAATTACAATTATGAAAAAATTCTTTCAAAACAAAACGAAAATATATTGAATATACTTGAGGATATCGATGCTTCAAATTTAGATAAAAAAATATTCCTAGAAAAATTACAAGAAAAAATTGACTCTACAATATAAAAAAATTACATACTACTTTAAGTTAATCACAATATTTTTGATCATATTGCTCATACAAATGCAATTTGTTTATCCAAACACATTAAAATCAGAGGAATACAAATTAGTTCAAGGCACCTTGATAATTGACTCAGGGGAAAACCCTACAGACATTGAAATTCTATTATCAAGATCAATACCGGGTGAAGGAGTCGTAGATAAATTCACAACTACAGCAAATGAAAAAGGAAATTTTCAATTTCAAGAAATTCCATTTGCAAATAATTCAATTTATACTTTAGTAGTAATGTATAAAGGATTGATTCATACCAAAATATTAGACCTATCTAAAGAAATTCAAGTCGAAACAACATTAAGAATACCGCAAACGTCTTCAGATGATTCGATATTAAATATTCCATTAATTTCCATTCTAATTCTAGGTAATAACGAGAGTAAAACTGAATTAAAATTCTTAGAAATCATTAAAATAAAAAACGATTCAAGTTATACATATATTCCAGGTTTAAAACCAATGGAAAGAATGAGATTCAGCTTACCAAAGGGCTATCAAAATTTAAATGTAGATTCAAGCTTAATTGACGCACAAGTAATCAAAGTAGATTCTGGATTTGCACTTGATGCTTATGTCCATCCTGGCGAACATGACATAATGTATGGATATATTTTAAATTATAAAAATCAAACTATGAATATCAAAAAAAACTTTTGGTATAACACAGAAAAAATCAGAATATTAGCTCCGGAAAATTTATTGATCAATTTAAACGCAACCATATCTACAACAGAAAAAGCTGAAATTGGGCAAAAAATTTACCAAGTATTTACTCTGGAAAATTTCAATAAGGCTTCATCATTAGAACTTAATATCGATAAATTGCCAACTCCATCTATATATGAAAATATTGAAAATAAATTAAACCAAATCCAATTCCAATATGTGCCAATTTCTGTATTAATAGTTTTAATGTTTTTTATAATTCTAATGTCTTATATTAGAAAAAAATTGATGGATCCCAAATAAACCAATAAAATTAGTTCACTGAAAGCTCATACATATAATTTGTTGGATTAATTAATGCAATGACAAATTTTGAAATAGAAAATAGTTTAAGACAAAAAGCCTCAGAATATATTCTGGAGAACGACTTAATAATTGCAGCACCAAAAGCAAAAATTGTCACATATCTTCCTGTGTTAAAAAATCAAGATTTTTTTGACACAAAATATCCTAAAATAAATATTAACGTCCAAGATTTATTGGACATAAATACATCTGATAATCAAACTATACTGGACTTCTACAATAAATATGGTGACTTAGGTTTATTATCTGAACTGATCACAAAATTCATAAATCCTCCTGTTTGGTTAAAAATATTAAACTCAAACGAAAATTTTTTAGGAATTTATCAACCAATCGAACAATTAAGAAATTCAGTGTGGAGACAACAGTTAGATCCTTTAACAATGATCCCTGTTAAATTTCCCAAATCAACTTTCAATTCAAAACTTAATTCAATTCCCACAAATGAAGAAGTAAGTAAATATACTCAAATCAAACCAAAAAACACATCGATTGTTTATAATTCAAAACTTATAGATTTAATAGAAACAATAGAAACCAAATCTTTATCTGAAATGCAACAATTCTTCCCTTCTATAAAAAGCTCTCTTTCAAAGACTCAAAATCAAACTGTATATCCTACACCTTACTCAAAAATGTACTTTAAATATTATGCAGAAAATTTAAATACCGTTAAATTTGTGATCAAAGAAATAAAAAGTTTAATTAAAAACTTTGCAAAATTTGGAGAAAATATCAGCGAATCTTATCAAGAATCTAAAGATCCTATTGAACATGACAGAATTAAATTGAGACAAATAATTTTAAATTCTCAACCAGAAGAAAAAATTATACCCACCAATATCCTCAATACGAATGAAAAAAAATGGCAAAAATTGCTACTCTTTAATAGTTTAATATCCATGTTTACCCATGAAGTAAAGGAGCAATCACTCCTTAAAAACTGGAAATTATGTACAAAACTTACTTGCCAAAAACCTTTCATCCCAAAAACAAAAACTCAAAACTTATGTTCAAATTCCTGCAAGAACAAAAATTAAATTGATTTAAAAAGGTAATTTAATTTTCTTACCAGATTGAGAACTTAGTAATACCGCATCTGTAAACTCCATATACCTAACGCCATCTTCAAAACTGGTATGAGTAATTAATTCATTACCTCTAATTGCATTAATAAATTCTTCCTCAACTCTCCAGTCGCCCATTTCATTTTTAGGAATATCCAGTTTCTCCAATTTAGAATCTTCGCGTTTACCCAAATAAACATCTAAATTTGCCAAATCTATAAATAAAGTACCTTCAGTACCAAACAACCAAGCACTATCAGAGGGAGCTAGGCCTGTAACATTACTCATCCTAATATGAGTTAACGGTCCTGAATACATTTCACACAAAATTTCCAAATGGTCAGGTATCGTAAGCACATGATTTTCACCATTCTCTGTTTTTCTAGATTTTACATTTACTCTAGTTAAAGCTGTAACACTTGAAGCTTCACCTATCCACCTCATTAAAGTTTCGTACCAAATACCTAGCGCCATAATATTGTTTCCACTAAAATCTCTTATTTGTCTCCAATGCACTAGAGAATCATTTTCAATAAATCCATTCAAACTTATGTTTAAATCTACTGACAACAGGTCGCCAATAGCATTTTCTGACAACAATCTTTTAACAGTTTTATCAATCTTGAATGTTATAGGAGCCGGAACAATTTGTGTAATTAAGTCTTGGTTAATTTTTGAAGCTGTAAGCATCTCCTGTGCTTCAACTGAATTCATAGCCATTCGTGCTTCAGTCAAAACATGTTTATTACATTCCAAAGCCATTAATACCATTGGATGATGCATATATGGCCAAGTACCTATGCATATAGCATCATTTTCTGGAGATTCAACTACATCTATCCAATTATCAATCACGTTAGGTATATCGTATTCATCAGCTACTGCTTGACTAGATGCAATACTACGATTTGTCACACTAACAATTTCCACACCATCAATACTTTGAAATCCAGGAATATGCTTTAATTTAGTATTTGCACCTGCACCAATTAAAGCTATGCGAATATTATCTGTCATAATTTCCCTCCAAATAAGATTTATATTCTAATTTCTATGATATTCTACACCTACTCGATCTGTTTGAGCCTGAAGCAAATGTCCATCAATAGTCGTAACAAATAAAGTCTTCATATCATTTCCTCCAAAAACACAATTTGTAGGACGATCATATATTAATGAATGCCTGTCTATTACTTCTCCATCAGGCGAAAAAACATAAATCGAAGGACCTGGTCCTCCAGCAAACCAACCTGCAGTTGCTATAATACAACCTTCTTTATCAATTGCCATACCATCAACACCTCTATCAGCGCCAAAATCATGTAAGACCTTATAATCACCTAATGCGTTATTATCTTTAATATCATATGCCCTTAATTCTCGTTTTTCATCACTTCTTCTACCACTCTGTGCTACATATAAAGTTTTATAATCTAAAGAAAATAATATACCGTTTGGTCTAGTAGTATCATATGTAGCCCTTTTCACACTCCATTTAGATTTTGCATTATTTCTAGAAAGAAAATAAACGGAATCATGATCTAATTCTTTATAATTAATATCATTACTCCAATCACCTGCTGCGCCTTCATAAAAAGGGTCTGTAAACCAAATATTCCCATTTTGATCGATTGCTAAATCATTAGGTATATTAAAAGATTTACCTTCAAATGAATCTATTAGAATTTCAATTGAATTATCTTTTTTATATGCAACAACTCTACGTGCATCTCCTTCACAAGCAAATATCACTCCATCTTTAGTCCTAGCAAGCCCATTTGCTTGATTAGTATTCTCTCTAAATACTGTCGACACACCGGTAGTATGATCATATCTGAAAATTTTTGATCCAGGTATATGAGTAAACAGAACACCTGAACCATCCCAAACTGGCCCTTCGGTAACTCCTCCGTAAGGACCATCAATCAACTCAAAATTCCAACTCAATGCATATTTCCTTATATTAAATTTTAACTTGAATATCTTGTATTAAATTTTCATCATCTTTCAATCCACCAACATCCCTCAAAATATTAAAATCATTTCTCATTGCATTATTCAAAGCTTTTTCATCGGTAGAATATAATACAAACCTTATACCTTTTTGAATCCATTTTTTTTGCAATTCAACAGTTTGATGATGAACAATCAAAGGGATTGATTTTGCTTTGCATAAAGAATGAATTTTATCTAACATTTGATCATATTTTGGATTGCTAAAATCTCGAGGAATTCCCATTGAAATACTCAAATCATTCGGCCCAACAAAAATAGCATCGATTCCTTGAATTTCTAAAATGCTAGGTAAATTTTCTACCCCAAATACACTTTCAATACCTATTATACAAATTACATCTTTATTTTCATTTTCCAAATATTTTTTTGTTTCTAAACTAGGAAAATTGTTCTCATCCATAACGTCATTTAAAGCTTTTCCTTTTAATGGGTTCCACTTAGCCGCTCCTACAACTGACTTCACTTGCTCAACTGTTTCACAATATGGAATAATTACTCCAACAGCACCTAAGTCTATTGCTTGAGTAACTTGATGAGAAGAAACTCCAGGAACCCTAACAATAGGTACAGTATTTGTATTTTTTAAAGCTGACACCAAATCTGAAATTTCTACGCGATCTCTCGGAGCATGTTCTGAATCTATAACTACAAAATCAAATTTCAAATTTGAAATACTTGAAACCCATTTTGGATTTCGAAACATAGCAATCATTGTGCCTAATAGCAACTGACCTGCTCGAAGCTTCTTCTTAAATTCAGATCCACTTATCATAATAATCTATATCCCCCATCAAAATAATTAGCTTTGATTTAAATTCTTTGAACAATTTTATACAAATTTAATAAAGCAAAGTTATAATACATACATATTTAATCGATTGTATTGCCTTATTTGAATATAAGCAATAATGTACTCAAAACTTCGAGTACTTATTAGAGGAGTAAATATTGATTATAGATGGTCATATGTATTGCTTTCCAGAACTAGATTCTCTAGCTGGTTACAACACAATTGAAGAAAAATTTTATTACATACAACAGGAACTTGGAGGACATCACCAACCAGTTTGGAAAACATCAGACAAATCCAAAAGTGATAATTCCACATTAATTGACCCAAAAACAAATCAATTTCAAAAAATAAAATGGAGAAAAAGTGCTGGAAGATTAGATTGGGAATTTAACGGAGAATTATATACAAAACAATACTTGCCACCAATGTTGGAGAATTTAAATTCAACCCCTGAGTATATGATTTCAGAAATGGATTATGCTGGAGTAGATATGGGGATAATCCATACTTCACCACATTTAGGTCTTCTAAATCAATATCTCAGAAATATTGTTGAAAAATATCCTGATAGATTTATTCGTCTAACTAGTCTAGAAGAAAAAAAAATACCAACCCAAATAGAAAAATCCATTAATGAAATTGCAAACGAAAAACGATACACAGAAACAATGGGGTTTCATTTTCACACAAAAAACTTTTATGAATCAGGATTATCTGAAAATTGGATTGGAAATACAATGCGTGAATTTTGGGATGCAATCACATCATTAAATATGCCAATATTTTTTTCATTGGGATTAAAGTCTAAAAAAAATTTTGAAAAAATAAAATTTGAAGATTATATAGAAGAACAAAACATTCTATTAAAATGGATGGAATTATACCCAGATATTGATGTGGTAATAACACATGGATTACCATGGCGAAAATTTTTCGTTGAAAATCATGAAAAATTTCCAGAAGAAATATGGAATGTTTTTAAACACCCAAAATGTAATTTACAATTAATGTTACCTATACAAATAGGAAACATTTTTGAATATCCATGGACTGAAACCGAAGAAATCATTTCGGTATGTACAGAAAAAATTGGAGCAAATAGGTTGATATGGGGAACAGACATGCCTCTTGTAGGAAGATTTTGTACTTATAAACAAGCATTAAATCAGATAAAAATACACTGCAATTTTCTGTCAAATTTTGATAAGTTAAATATATTAGGTCAAAATATACAAAGAATTATGAAATTAAATATACAGGAAAAAAATTGAAAGTATTAGGCATAGAAACATCGTGTGATGAAACAGCTGTATCAGTTGTAGAAGACGGAACAAATTTACTTTCAAATGTTATAGCTTCCCAAGCAGAAATGCATGCTAAATTTGGAGGAATAGTGCCTGAAGTTGCTTCAAGACAACACTTATTAACAATTATTCCAACAATTGAAGAAGCATTAAATCAATCTAAATGCGACCTTAGTGATTTAGATCTAATAGCTGTAACAAATGGTCCAGGATTAGCTGGGGCATTGCTAGTAGGAGTAAATTCTGCAAAAGGCTTAGCTATGGCTGGAGGAAACATACCTCTGATTGGGATAAATCATTTATCCGGTCATATATATGCATCATGGCTAGATGAAGAACCTGAAACAATGAGTGAATTCCCATTTCTATGCTTAGTTGCATCTGGTGGTCATACGGACTTAATACTTATGAAACAACATAGTGAATTTGAACTAATTGCACGTACCAGGGATGATGCGGCAGGAGAAGCTTTTGATAAGGCAGCTAGAATACTAGGTTTAAAATTTCCTGGTGGCCCTGAAATAGAAAAAATTTCTAAACTAAACAACAAAAGCTATCCTAAACTACCAAGACCTCTAATTAAAGGTAGCTTGGACTTCTCGTTCAGTGGTTTGAAATCTTCATTGATCAGGTATGCAGAAGAAAAAAAATGGTACCCCAAAAATAATAATACAATTGACCCAGAAGACATTTCTGAAGTTGCTTCTGCTTTTCAAGAAGCTGTAGTTGACACATTAATTAGAAATACGCTTAAAGCGATAGAACAATATAATGTGAATGCATTGATTCTTGGAGGTGGTGTTACAGCTAATTCCTTACTAAGGGAAAAAGCAAAATTAAAATCTCCAGTACCAGTAATTATTCCATCACCTAAATTATGTACTGATAATGGAGCAATGATTGCAACTGCCGGTTATTTTGAATATGAGAGTCTAGGAACAAACCAATTACACCAATGGGACATGGATGCAATTCCAAACTTAAAATTAGGGTAAATATCATCTGAGCTTTTTAAGAGACACTCAATGCTAGAATTTTTACAAATTTTTCGCTTTTTACTTCATTACAATCTACATCTCTTTTTACCAGGCTTAATAGCTTTAATATTTTTTCGAAAAAAATGGAAATTGGCTTGGGCAATCATGTTGACTACGTTGTTGATAGATTTAGATCATCTATTTGCTAATCCAATATTTGATCCCAATAGATGCAGTATTGGATTCCATCCATTGCATTCTTATTATGCAATTGGTTTTTATTTTTTAATATTTTTTATAAAAAATATTTACATTAAAATTTTTGCAATCGGACTACTTTTACACATATTCACAGATTTGCAAGATTGTCTTTGGATAATCTTTATTACATAAAACTAAAAACTATCTATTTGAAATTAAAACTATAATCACAACAATAATTACTATTGCCTCAATACCAAAAAGTAATCCTACTGCTATCCATTCACCTTTTGTGTCTGGCAAATTTACAGGAATTCCATTCCATTTAAACCTTTTCACAATATAAAATAACCCTCAATTTTGTAATATTTTTTTAGTAAGTACCCAGATAGCAAGCAATACTAAAACAGTCCAAATTAATAAAATCCAACCTTGCTCTATGAACCAAAGTGAAACAGTTATCCAAATAATAAACCCTACAAAACCAATTAATAATCCTATTAAAATCTTCTTAATCATTCTTTACCTCAACAGTTAGAAAAGATTATATAACTTTGCAAAAAAATCTTAGCAACATTTAGAATTCTGAATAAGTGATGCGAGGTAGAGTACAATCAGTAAAACTGATCAAGCATAGTAACCTCTATTAATATATATATAGTTGCTTTCAGGGCTATATATAAACCAACGCATCAAAAATATAATATCATTTCTATAAAAAACAATTCACAATTTTGTAACGATTACAATCTATTATTTTTATTCTTGACGTTTCACAGCCCCAGTCCATGTCCAACCCTCTAAACCTTTATCTTTACCATCAAGGACTCTAATTTTAACTAAAGAAGTCGGAAGCTTCAAAGGAGCACTTCCAGGTTTCATTAAAACAACACGCTGACAATCATTTTCAGAAGTACCAATAATCTCTACTGTTGCTCCAGATTCAAAAGTAATCCCAGGGTCAAATTTAAATTCATTTATTGCACAAAAATACTCCTTTGGAGAAGTTCCATCTAAACCACCAACAGAATAATTAGACAATATCTCTTCTATAACAGGCCATATACTAAGAGGAACATTTCTTTCAAGACATACATCAGACGTAATTCTTTTCACATAACATGAATCCCTAGCGTCTTGAGGAATGGAACCATATTGCAATTCATCTTTTTGAATCATTACTGTAGTATCCTGCAAAACACCTTTAATGGATTGATTTGTTGACTCCGAAGAACTACATGCAATTATAAACAAAATTGATGTAATAAAAATTAGCGAAATTCTAGTATACATAATTACTCCCTAACAACTATAAACATTTAATTACATAAATAATAAGTCTCATTAATCTAGTGATTCTAAATCTATTTGTTCTTTTTGCCATTGATAATTAATTTCACCTGAATAGAATTTTTCAGGATATTCTATTGCCCAAACTTGTTTTCTAACAATATAATTTTTAGGATCAATTTTTATTCCCTGTTTCCAAATTTCTAAGGCTGTTTTAATATCTCCAGATTGAAAATAAGGCATTCCTTTTTCTAACAACTGATTCGATTTTTTTGTTCTGCTAGTAAATTTAGTTTCTGAAATTTGATCTTTAAAATTTTGATCATTGATTATCCATTTTTCTAATTTATTTCTAATTTCAACTTTTCTAATATCAAAATTACCTAATTGTTTCGCAACAATATCACCATTTTCATCAATTAATATCCCATTAGGAATAGCCTTGAAACCATATAAATCCCCAGTTATATTTTTTTGGTCTATTAATGTTGGAAAAGTTAAATTCAATCCAGAAACATAATCATTAACTTTCTCATATCCTTGCAAATCAATAGCTATAGAAATTATAGACACCTTTTGAGAATATTTATCATAAAAATCTTGCCATACTGGCAATTGTGCTCTGCAACCTCACCATGACGCCCACATGAATAAGATTATTTTTTTGCCAAAATAATCTTCAAGATCGACTATCTCATTATCAAGTGCAGGTAATTTAAAACTTGGATTTCTGATTCCCATCAAAACCCTACCTTTTTAGTGCTCAAATTATCAATAAAGTATATCCCAATAAAATGTTAGAAGTCTAAAACAAAAAATAGTAAATTACTAGATAATAAAAGTTCCGACAATACCGTATTTGAGCCATGAATTAGTTCTATCGTCTCTATTAACCCTTTTTGTCACCTTTAGTATATAAAGCAGAAAAAATGCAATTGTCAAATAAATAAGCATCAAATCCATAATTGAAAATCATACCATTTCTGTTTTTCATTAACATAAACAATATACAACCTTTATAATTGTGATAAATTAACGTATAAAATATACCTTGTAAGAGACAAACTTAGAAACACATCCGACAGCTTTAGATTAAAACCAAAAAATAGATAATGAAAAAATATTAATTGCCAAAAAAACAACCCCAATGATTACTTGCATAGTATATTTCCCTTTAAGCAAGTGATCACACATCTTAAGATACACAAGTAATGTCCCGGAAAATATGCCGAGGCCTAATACAAAATTAAGAAAAGCTTCCATAATCCAAATTATACCCTTTTTAGCATCATGCTGTAGCCACGCATATGTGTAGCTATGTTCTCACATCTTCTACACTGTTGTTGACAACTTAATAGTTTAAATCTACCCCAAAATATTCCAAAGCCATTCAATCCATCCTACAGTACCAGATATACCCAAGTAGCTTAAAGGCTCTTCGCATGTTGAAGCAGCACCAAATGATATAAAACAAATACCTGCACCAATCAGATAAGCTAACATAGACATAACAACAAATATAAATACTATTCCTAAAAGTATTAAGCTAAAACACCCAAATCGTCTAAGTCTTTTTTTTGATTCATAGTTAGGATCAATTTCATACCCACATTTTGTACAGAATCTTTTGTTAAAAGCTATATAAGAGAATTCACATTTAGGACATTTCATAATCGCAGATTATACAATTTTTAGCTATTCTGCGATAGGCACTATAAATGTAACTATGTTCTAGGATGTTATTGATAACCATTAAGTTTTTTCTCACTCAACTAAAAATACAAGTTCTTGAGAATCTAAATTAACACCTGCATCTGTTCTAAGTTTAGCTATCTCAGGATCTTGCAAACCTTCTTGCATTTTCTCCACAGACTCTACTTCGAAAACTTGATAAACTTTGTTTTCATTGCCTTTAGGATGTCCATATGCCAAAACTTTAATCCCATATTTTTCTCTTTGAGAATCTGTACTCAAAAAAAGATTTTTCCAAAGCTCGTAACCTTTTGTAATTTCTGCATTAATTATTATTTTCATAAATTTTCCTCTCTAAAAAAATTAATTAAATGTAAGGGGGAATCCCCTTTCCACCCCCTTATTTATAGTTAAAACCATAATGGACAGATTATAAACCTATTTTTTTAGAAATTAAACTGTCACAGATATATACCAATAAACTTACAAATAGCTAAGACATACCCCCCTTCAACGACACAGAACGACAAACAACCATAAACAGATAATTACTAGAAATTAGTAGAGAAACCAGAAAGCAGAAACCAGTAATCAGAAATCAGTAAGCAGAAAACCATAGCTCTTTTTTTTATAGTGGACAAGTTTAAATACGAAAATAGGTACAAAATACTGCATTAGACAGCCTCAGAGACAGCCTCAGACTGAGATTCGTATCTATAAACAGCATCAGGACAAGAATATGCTATATCTTTAGCAACCAATAATATTTTTTCATAATAATTATCAGCATCAGCAACAACATCCAATTTACCATCTACAGACTTCACAGAAAAAATTATTTCTCTATTAAGATAATAATAGTCAAAAAACAAATAAATCCCTGACAAAACTATAGCTATTGAAGCAAAAAATGAAAGTAGAAAATTCTCAAAATACCCAAAAATACCGATAGATGAAACAAGTGAAACTAGAAACCAAAAAATCCCCTTCCAAATTTTTTTTCTACGATGTAAAGAAATTCTATCAACACCATTTAAATCTAGAGTTTTTAAAAAATCTGAACCCAAATAAAATATTCGAATATTGGTTAAAATAACGAACTTAAAATTATTTCTAGACAAAAAATTAAACGAATCTCCAATTTTGACCATGGATTTAATAAATTCTCCCTCCAAAAAATCTATCTTAAATTCTGATTCAATTGGTCTCATTTCACCCTACAATTATTTAAATTTAACAAAATAAATTTTATTTTTTATCGTTTTAAACTAATGAAAAATATATATAGTTTCCAATTATAGACGATAGTACATTGTTGTGTTATTCTCAAATTCAAAATTTTGAATTAATCATTTGAAAAATACTAGAAAATTAGGAATACAATATGGAACGTCCAATTATTAAACCTTTAGGAACTCCCGTTGAAGAACTTGATTCTCCATCTTTAATTATTGATGTAGATATTTTAGATCATAATATAAACACTGTTCATTCTTTTTTTAAAAAACAAAAAGCTACTTTAAGACCTAACGTTGAAGCTCATAGAACTCCCGCAATTGCATTAAAACAAATTGAGGCTGGAGGTACTTCTGAAGGAATTGCTGTTTCTACTATTGGTCAAGCAGAAGTTTTCTTTTCAAGTGGGTTTAAAAATATTTTGATATTACAGCCAATTATAGGGCAAAACAAAATTAAAAGATTGTGCTCTATCAGTAAAGTGGCAGATATTACAGTCCTTGTAGATAATTTAAGCAACGTACAAGAAATTTCAAAAATTGCTAATGATAATAACTCCACAATCAATTTATCTGTTGGAATAGATTGTGGCAAAGGCGTATTTGGAATAACTAACTCTAAAGAAGCAGTAAATATTATTGAAAAAATACAACAGTCTCCTTCAGTTACATTCCAAGGAATAATCGGTCTACAACCTGACATCATAAAATCTAATAATGATGAATCCCTAAAAACTGTAACAAAACAATTAAAACCATTACTAGATACACTACAAATACTAGACAGCAAAAATATTGAAATTCAATCTGTAGCTGCAGGTAATACTTCTTCATATGATATAGTTTCTCAAATAGAAGAAATCACAGAGGTTATCGCTGGAAAATATGCAATTATGGATCTTAAATTAACTAATGACCATAATGAACTTAATTCTGCTGCTCAAGTCCTAACAACTATCACCGGTATTCCAGAGCAAGGTGTAATAATAACAGATGGCGGACAAAAAGCGATCGGAGCAGATTTAGGTGAACCAACCATTACTAAACCCTTAAATCTATCCATGGGTGGCCTTAGTGCAGAACATGGTAATGTACAAGATAACGATCTGAAAAATCAAAATCTTAAAATTGGGGATAAAATTTGGGTGTCACCCTGGGACTCGGGAGAATGTTGCAATCTGCATGACTATATTCATGCAATTAAAGATGAAAAACTTATTGCTATATGGGAAGTCTCAGCAAGAGGCGTATACAGATAAATCAAATAACTTATAAATTAATGGAGTGAGTAAAAAATGGATAATTACAGACCTAGTCCTGGAACATTAATCAATGAAATTGAAACGCCTTGCTTATTTATTGATATGGATGCAATGGAATCAAACTTCAATGTAATTAATAACACTTACAAAAACACCGTTTGTAAAATGAGACAACATACAAAAAATACTAAAAGTCCTAGATTAGCCATGATGCAAATAAATGCTGGCGGAACTTTAAATGGAGTTTGTACAGCGAAATTGTCAGAAGCTGAAGTAATGGTTGAAGGCGGTATCACTGATGTACTTATTCCAAATCAAATTGTTACAGAAGATAAAATCAGAAGATTATGTGCTTTGCAATTACATGGCGATGTTAAAGTCTGTGTTTATAACGAAGAAAATATAAGATTAATATCCAAAATTGCTTCTGAATTAGATGTAACCGTAGGAATTTTGATAGAAGTTGATACTTCTATGGGAAGAGCCGGAGTAAGGTCATCTGAAGAATCAGTCAATTTAGCTAAATTAATTACAAGTTCCCCAGGCCTAAAATTTATGGGTGTGATGAGTCATCAACATTTAGAAGAATTTTCTACTCATGAAAAAAGAATTTCTGATGGAAAAGAATTTATAGAAATTTGCATGGAATCTAAACGTGCAATAGAAGCCGCAGGTATTCCTGTAGAAATGGTATCTAGTGGAGAAACTTTCACAATTGATTCAGCTATCGAAGTTGAAGGAGTTACAGAAGTAGAAGGTGGAACATACGCATTAATGGCTACACGATATTCTTACATGGATGATTTCAAAATTGCTAATAAAGTATTAGGAACAATCACATCAATTAAAAACAATAACATAGCTATTGGGGATATTGGAACTAAATCATTTTCTTGGCCTGGCCAACAATTACCTGAAGTAGAAACACCACAAAATATTGAAGTTGTTGCAATGCATCCAGAAAATTGCGAATTAGATATTTCTAAAGCCAACGTACAAATAGGAGACAATTTTGTATTGCTACCTTGGTACCAAGATATGTTAGTTAATCGTTGGGATCAGTACGTCGGAATTAGAAACAATAGAGTTGAACAAGTTATAGATATCCCTGGAAGAGGATGCACTCAGTAATAATTAATAGAATTACTCTGGTGAATCCTCAAATTTATTCACTGCAGGTGAAAATACCCAGCCTACTTCACCAGTTTCTACAATTTTGATTTTACTCATACCTATCATATACTGAGGTGCTTTCTGACCTTCAATAAAATGTATAGAGTACAAACAAGCAGCGTGTTCCAAAACTTCTACTTTAGTTCCTACTTCTAGTTTAGCTCCATCACCTCGAACTGCACAAAAATCTGCTTTTACAGAAGGTTTAAAATATCCTGCGCTATCAATACCACCAGCTACTGAATATCTTTTAGCTTCCCAAGCCTCCCACATCATCAGAGGCAATTCAATTTTCCTTTTTAAATTCTCATCAGACTTCTTTTCACCAACATTTCTAGCAGAAACTGGTGCACTTTCAATAACAGGTTTAACTAATTCTATAGCTCCTTCGCTACTTGTAGAACCTGATGAACAAGCAAGTGACAAAATCGACAATGAAATAACCATCACACTAAAAAGTAAGTATGTTTGAATATTTTTCATTTTTTACTCCTCTATATTAACTTGATTTTAAATTCATAATATAATGATAAGATGATGTTGCAGCTATCGCGCCTTGCGAAGCAGCAGTAATCGTTTGTTTTAAATCTCCAGAAGAATTACATAAATCACCTGCTGCAAAAATACCATCCATGTTAGTTTTCATTGCAGAATCGACTATCACTTCATTTTTTTCATTTAATTCTAAATTCAATTGATTAGGAATTTCAACTCTAGGATCAGCTCCAATTTCAATAAAGATTCCATCTACATCTAATTTAGAGACCCCATTATAAGCTTTATCTATAGAAATAGAATCTAAGCCATCCGTACCATGTAATTGTGTCACATTTGTAGACATAACTTGATGAATATTTTGACTTTGATTTAACTGTTCTAAAATTATAGGCTCAGGTCTCGTAAATTTTCCTTTTCGATAAATTAAATAAACTTCAGATGCATATCTAGCCAATAAAATAGCACCTTCGACTGCTGCATTACCTCCTCCAACTATTGCTACAACATTATTCTTATGCATAGGAGCATCACAAGTAGAGCAATATGAAACACCTCTACCAACCCATTCTTCTTCATTTTGTAAATTAAGCGTCCTACGATCCCTGCCAACAGCCAATATCACAGAACCTGCAGAAAATGTTTCTCCGCCAAATGTATTGACTTTAAATAAACCATCTTGTTTTTTTACACTATCAACTTTATCATCAACTATCGGCACATCATATTTTTCAACTTGTTCTTTAAATTTCAACATCAAGTCGAATCCATCAATTTCAGGATATCCTGGATAATTTTCTATTAAGCCTCCAGTAGCAGTTTCTCCACCAAAAGTTTCTCCAATTATCAAAGTATCCATTTGGTACCTAGCTGAATATAAACCAGCTGCAAAAGCAGCTGCACCTTGACCAGCTATAACCACGTCATAATAATTATTTTTACTATTCACACTAATTAATTACCTCAAAAACAAACTTATAAATATACTCAATGTAATAACTTTAAAATAAAATCATAACTATATCAATAACTCAATAGCCTTCCAGAATCAAGTATCAAAACTTGTCCTGTAGTTGTATCTGTTTTACAAAATGTTAGAACTTGATCAGCAACATCATTTTTGTCTGCTGCTTTTTTTAGTAACGATTTGTCTTTTGCTTTTTCACGATAAGATGGCTCTAGGTTACTGGTAGCCCGAGTACCTTCTAAAAAGCCAGGAGCCACACAATTAACTAATATATTAGGAGCAACAGATACTGCCATACATTTTGTCAAATGGTTCAAAGCAGATTTAGCAACTGCATAACCTATAGATGAACCTGTAGGTGCTACACCAGCTACTGAAGAAATATTGACAATTCTTCCAGAACCTTGTTTCAACATATATGGAACTGAATATTTCATACACATAAAATGTCCAGTTAAATTAATATCCAACATTTTACCCCATTCATTTTCAGTCATTTTATCTAAATTACTATATGGGATCCATTTGTTATATGCTGCATTATTTATCAAAATATCTAACCTATGAAATTTATTTTCAACAGCTTCCAGCATTGATTTAATATCTTTAGAATTAGAAATATCGCACTTAAAAGGGAATGAATTAACACCAAAAGATCGTACTTTTTCAGAAACTATTTCAGCTTCTTTGTCACTTTCTTTAAAAATTATTGCAACATCTACTCCATTCTTTGCTAAAGCGTACGATATTCGCCTGCCTAATCCTCCATTGCCTCCGGTAACTACTGCAACTTTACCTTTTATGTCCATTTCATATCATTCCTAGCTCAAGTTACTTTCCAAAAATCTAATTATAATTCTTACTGGAAATTGCAAAACAAAAATTGCAATCATTGGAGTAAAATCAAACATTCCTAACGGTGGAACAATTTTTCTTATCGGACCTAATATTGGTTCAGTAATTTGATGCAAAATTTCATTTATTGCACCTTTCCCTTCAGGAGAAATCCAAGACATCAAAACCGTAGCAAAAATAGACAACTCAATGAGTAATACAAATGCTTCTAATATATCAAAAAATAATTTAATCATTGCTTGCCACCAAGAAATTTTGCCCTTTCAAATGCTGCAAGAACCGCTTCAGCAACAAGTTTAGAAAATTCACCCTCTTCAAATTTTTTTAAAGCTGCTTCAGTAGTTCCACCTGGCGATGTAACCATCTGTTTTAATTTAGTAGGCTCAAATTCACTAGTTATGGCTAATTCAATACTTCCTAAAAGCGTTTGTTTAACTAATTTAATTGACATATCTTTTGACATACCAATATCAATTCCAGCATTGATTAAGGAATCCATAAACAAAAACATGTATGCTGGCCCACTACCACTTAACGCTGTTGACATATCTATTAAAGATTCATCGTGTACATACAATTCTTCACCTAAAACACTAAGGATTTTTTTACTGAAAGATATAACATTTTCTGAAACATTACTTGAACTTGTCCAAACATTCATCCCTTTTTTTATTTGTGCTGGTGTATTTGGCATAACTCTAATTATAGAATCAACCCCTAAGCCATTTTGAAGATTTTCAATACTGACACCTGCAACAATAGACAAGAACGATTTGCGAGTAATCAAATTTCCTTTCAATTCTTTCATAACTTGGTCAATATTTTGTGGCTTAATAGCTAAAACCACAATGTCACTTTTATTGACAACCTCAATATTAGATTTAACACCAGAAATATTTAACGATTTATGAAGATAAATTAATCTATCAGTATTTAAATCACTGACTACTAAATCCTCAGAATTAACTAATGAAGCATCTAAAATACCTTTCATTATCGCTTCAGCCATTACACCCCCACCAATAAATCCAATCTTCATTCTAATCTCCTAAATTATTAATTAGTATCATAGGAAATATCTCCAACATTTGTTACCGAAAATATTTTTTTATTTATTTCAGGGGAAAAATCTAAAGCTCTTTGAGCAAAGTAAGAATTACCAAATAAGACTAAATAACAATTATCCTGAATTTGTACTTCGGATATAGATTCAACACAACCACCTGGAGCAATCCTTATTGGATCAACCGTTGTCACAGCAATTAAATAACGATTATCAATTTTATCCTCTAAGTTCATGCGTCAACCAACACAACTCGAAAAATAAACCCATTTTTAGAATTTCTTCTAATCACTTTCTATTCGCATTTATTATATCCACAATCTGCACAACGTAAGCAACCTTCCTGGTGTACTAAAACACCAATAGAACAATCTGGACATGCAAGTTTTTTAACTAAAACCTCTTCATTAGTATTAGATTCTTTAGGTGCTGTATCAACATTATCATTAGTAAACAAACCAAGTTGTGCAATATCAGATGAAGTATTAACATCTGTTCCTGAATCATTTTTTAATAAGTGTCTACTTAAAACTTGTGCTACAGCATCAGGTGTTGATCTTACCAAGGTACCTTTATCCCAAATTGGTTCATCGGTAATACCTTGTAAATGTTGTATGATTTGACTTGGTTCAACCCCTGCTCTTAAAGACATAGTAGTTAACCTAGTAATAGCTTCAAGCTGAGCAGATTCAGTACTACCCGCTTTACCTAAAGATGCAAAAACTTCAAAAGGTTTACCTTCTTCATTATAATTGATTGTTACAAATAGATTACCATGTGCAGTCCTGACTCTCTCAGTAACTCCAGTAAGTACTTTAGGTCTTTGTCTTTCAGTAAGCATCGCTGATACATCTCTAACACTTTCAGAATTTTCTGTATTATTTGATTCGGAAGAATCTTTTTCTTTTCCAGCAGTCAAAACTTCTGCATCTCTGCTCCCAGCTCTATAAACTGTTATCCCTTTGCAGCTTAATTCCCACGCTAAAAGATATGCACTACGCACATCATCTTGTGAAGCAGAATTTGGAAAATTAATTGTTTTTGAAATGGCAGAATCTACACTTTCTTGAAATACGGCTTGCATCCTGACATGCATTTCAGGAGAAATATCTGAAGAAGTAACAAATAACCTCTTAGCCCAATCAGGAACATCATCTCGTTCTTGTAAAGAACCCCCATCAGCTAAATAATTCAATAATTCCTGACTATAAAAACCTCCCTCTTTTGCAACCTTTTCAAAACCTTGATCGACATATAACAAGCTCTCTCCACCCAAAATGTTATGTTTGTGATAACAAAGAGCAAATAAAGGTTCAATCCCACTAGAACATCCAGCTATCATTGAAATAGTTCCTGTTGGAGCAACAGTTAAACGACAAGCATTTCGAACTTCAAAACCCTCTTCAGAGTCATATTTACTACCTTCAAAAGCAGGAAAAACACCTCTTTCATTTGCTAAGATCTTAGACATTTCATCAGATTCACTACGAATAAATTTCATCAATTTTTTACCAATAGCCAATCCTTCTTCAGAATCATAAGCTATATTTAACTGAACTAACATATCAGCAAATCCCATTACCCCCAAACCAATTTTTCGAGTAGATTTTGTCATAGTTTCAATCTTATCAACGGAATATACATTAGCATCAATAACATTATCTAAAAATCTAGTTGAAACATGAACAACTTCTTTAAGTCTATCCCAATCTACAGATTTAACATCATTGTCCTCAACAACAAATTTTGTTAAATTAATTGACCCTAAATTGCAAGATTCATATTCTAACAATGGCTGTTCGCCACAAGGATTAGTCGCGGTCATTCTACCAATATTTAATGTGGGATTGTCAGCATTAACTTTATCTAAAAATATAACACCTGGCTCACCATTACGCCAAGCTCCTTTAATAACTTTATCAAAAACTAAACTTGCTTCAATTTTATCAACAACTTCACCAGATTCAGGATCACGTAATTCATAAGAAGTTCCACCTTTCACAGCCTCCATAAATTCATCACTAACTCCTACAGAAATATTAAAATTATGTATTTGACCTTCTTCTAATTTACATTCAATAAATTCTAAAATATCAGGATGATGTACGTCCATAACTGCCATATTAGCACCATCTCTTTTCCCACCCTGAGTAACTAATGTTGAAACTGAAGATAAGTGTCGCAACACAGAAATCGGGCCACATGCTTGGCCGTGAGTAGTAGATATAGGACTACCTTTTGGTCTTATTTTTGACAATGCAAAACCTGTACCACCTCCATATTTTTGGACCATAGCTGTTTCTTTTGCTGTCGTCATTATATCTTCCATACTATCGTCTAAACCCATCACGAAACATGCAGACAACGTACCTGCTCCAGTACCCGCATTCATAATAGTAGGAGAATTTGGCACAAATTCTAAACTATGCATAATTTCATAAAAACGACTTTGCCAATAATCAAAATCTCCTGTTTCACTATACAAATTTTCAGGCTCTGCTATTGCACTAGCGACTCTTTCAAACATTTCTTCAGGAGTTTCAATAATTTCTCCATCTGAATTCTTTCTTAAGTACCGTTTTTCCAAAACTATCCTGGAATTTTCTGTTAAATTCATTTTCGCTGAATTCAAATGGTCTTTTGTGTACATTAATACTCTCCTTACTCTTATCCTACATTATCTAATTTTGCTGATTATTAAAACTTAATTTGGTTAAATTAAAAAGTCTGTTTCACATCTAAATTATTTACAATTTCTTAAGTAGTTGGCGTAGATTCCTTCCTCGGTCTACCACGCCTCCTAATCCCCTTATTCCCCAATGAAGTATCTGGCAAAAATGAAAGCTGATTCTCCATCTCTGAATCAATTGGTTCGGGATGTAATAAAGCATCTATTTCGTTTTTAAATGTTTCAATATCTTGAAAACTTCTATATACACTAGCGTACCTAATATACGCTACTCTATCTAGTTTACGTAAATGGTCCATAACCATATCACCAATTATTTTAGAAGAAACTTCAGATCTCCCAGAATTCATAATTTCATCTTCTATTTCTTTCCCAATCTTCTCTATAGTCTTAACAGGTAATGGGCGTTTTGCACATGCACTAAACAAACTGTCTAATAATTTCCCCGTATTTAAACCTTCCCTACGTTGATCTTTCTTAACCACCTGAAAAATCCTAGTTTGAACTCTTTCATAAGTAGTAAATCTTCTTACACAAGCTGAACATTCTCTACGTCTACGAATTTCATTTCCAGAATCTCTAGAATCAACAACTCTAATATCTTCATGCCTACAATAAGGACAAATCAATGGACTATCCAGACGGTTTAATTAAAGAAAATACATACAACAATTCGTATGAAATTAAGACAATAGCACTATATATTGTGTGCGTCAACACATTTATTCGCAATTTTAATTGTATTATTTCAAAATTTAATGAGATAAAAAGACGAAAAGATTTTTAATAGAGACAAAACATAGTAATGAAAAATAAAAGAACTTTTTATGATAAGAAAATTATATCTTTTCTTTGATTCTTGCCTTCTTACCTGAAAGACCTCTTAAGTAGCCCAATCTAGCTCGACGCACTTTACCTTTTTTAACAACTTCAAGAGATTTAATCAATGGAGAATATGTCAAAAATGTTCGCTCAACACCAACATCATTCGAAACTCTTCTTACTGTAAATGAAGAACCGTTTCCATTGCCTCTTTTGCGAATAACAACACCTTGGAAAGCCTGCTCTCTTTCACGCTCACCTTCCTTAATAGTGATATTTACACGAACGGTATCTCCAGAACTAAAATCCTGAATATTCGAATTATTTTCTAACACCAACAAATCATGTGCGTCCAAATTAAATCTCCCAAAAATACAAAACACAATATTATGGATAAACTTGATAGTTTTTTATTTGATAAATCAAATCAGTAAATATAATTATGAACTGAATTTACCAATCACGCAAGAAGTATAACGATTTTAATTTAGTTTATTCCTGTTTATATTTCTTAGATTTTATAGAATCAATTATTTTTTGGTCTTCTTGAGTTAAAGAAATATCATTAATTAGATCTGGCCTTAAATGAAAAGTTTTGATTATCGATTCTCTGCGTTGCCATTTCAATATTTCCTTGTGATTTCCTGAAAGTAATTCTTTAGGCACTTCCCAATCGCGAAATTTGGATGGGCGAGTATATTGAGGATGCTGTAATAAACCACTAGTAAAAGAATCTTTTTCTATTGATTCCTTAGACCCAACTACTCCTTCGACCAATCTTGCAACAGACTCAATAATTGCCATAGCAGCAACTTCGCCTCCTGAAAGAATAAAATCGCCCAAGCTAATTTCTTCAGTTACCAAATGTTTACTAACCCTATCATCTACACCTCCATAACGACCACAAATCAAAATTAAAGATTTATTTGCTGATAACTTTTCAACTAATTTTTGGTCTAATTTCTTCCCCTGTGGTGTAAGTAAAATAACTGGAACATCAGCCGAAGAAGTATCAAAAAAATTAGTTTTTATTGCTTCAACACCTTTAAAAATTGGTTCTGGTTTCATAATCATGCCTGCACCACCACCAAAAGAATAATCATCTATATTTTTATGCTTATCATCTGAATAATCTCTAATATCATGCTGATATATTTCAATTTTATTTTTTTCTATTGCCTTTTTTAACAATCCAGTCTCAACAAAACTAGAAAAAATTTCAGGAAAAATTGTCAAAATATGAAATATCATTTTAAAAAATATTACTCATGCAAGGTACGTCCACTAATCATTTCAACTGCATGACCAATTACAGAAATAATCGAATCTAAACATTCTAAAACAGCTTTTGGACTTCCTGGCAAATTCACAATCAAACAATTCTTTCTTAATCCAGCTATTCCTCTACTAAGTATTGATGTGTCTGCATTTTTTCTAGTTTCAATACGCATAGCCTCCGAAATACCAGGAATCTCTAAATCTAAAATTTTTTTTGTAGCTTCAGGAGTGCAATCTCTCGGGCCTAAACCTGTACCTCCTGTCGTAAAAATTACATCTATTTTTTCATCATCAGACAATTGAATCAATATTTCCTCAATTTTTTTCTTATCATCAGAAATAATACCTCGATAAACTTCATCAAAACCTTGCTTCCTAATATTTTCACTCAACATATCTCCGCTAACATCCTGATTATCTCCAGAAGAGCGAGAATCACTTATTGTCAAAATTGCAACTGAAACCACAGTAAATTTCCCTTTGTAAAATTTGAAAAGTTTTTAAACAATTTTTTAAAAAAGTCAAAAACTACATATAAAATCACCTTGCGCCGAATATAAAATCTCTGTCAAACTTCATACATCAACACAGTGTATCACGTTTCATATGACTGTGTTTTGTACATAAACATAAGTAAGTAATAAATTAATAATTAAGGGAGTAACCTAGCTGGAGCTATGAAAATAGAACATGTTCCAGTAATGAAAAAAGAGATCGGTTCAGCTCTAAGCGTTATTAAAAACGGAATATACCTGGACTGCACAATTGGGGAAGGTGGACACGCTTTATCTTTACTAGAGTCCGATAATTCTCCAAAAAAAATTCTAGGAATAGACCTCGATAAATTTATACTTAAAACTACTAGAGAAAGGTTAAAAAATTATAAAAACAAGGTGTGTTTATCACATGGCAATTTTGCTAACCTTAAGACAATTATTGCCAAAATGGGTTATGAAAAAGTAACCGGAATTTTATTTGATCTAGGCTTATCTTCTTTTCAAATTGAAAAACCAAACAGAGGTTTTAGTTTTGGAAAGACTGAAAAATTAGATATGAGATTCAACACAAACCAAATAATAGATGCTGGAAAAATTGTTAATAGCTATCCAGAGTCTCGTCTAAAAGAAGTAATCTTTAAGTTCGGGGAGGAACCAAAAGCCAAAAAAATTGCTAACGCAATAGTACAAAACAGGCCTATAGAAGATACATACACACTATCTGAAATAATTAAAAAAGCAATTGGTAAACAACAAAATAGTAGAAAGGGGATCAACCCAGCAACTAAATCATTTCAAGCAATCAGAATCGAAGTAAATCAAGAATTTAGCAATATTCAATCAGGTTTAAATCAGGCAATTGAAGTTCTTGACAAATCAGGGATCATAGCTGTGATTAGTTATCATTCTCTAGAGGACAGGATTGTAAAAAACATACTTCGTAATGCCTCAAAAAACTGTATCTGTCCTGATCAAATCCCGAAATGTATTTGCCAACATAAAGCAACAGTTAAGCTAGTATCCAACAAAGTAATTAAACCAAGTGAAAAAGAAATAAAAGAAAACCCAAGAAGCAGAAGTGCGAAGTTAAGGCTCGCAAAGAAATTGTAAAAATGGAGTTAAATAAGATGCAAAAACATAACAACATAATCAACGCAATAGACGTTGGTACATCAAAAATATGCATCTTAAGTGCTGAACAATTATCTGAAAAACACACACAAATTATAGGGTTTAGTAGTGTGGAAACTAATGGATTAGATAAAGGAAACGTATCAGATCAGGAAGCAATTACTTTAGGGATAGCAAAAGTAAAATCTAACCTAGAGAATGCCACTGGTATGCCTATAACAAATGCTTACTCAAATATTTCTGGCTCTCATATAGAAATTAAGGCTATATCTAATTCTCAAGGAAACAAGCTAGAAAACAAAATCATTACCCCTGAAGATCTCTTTATATACAAACAAAATATCGGTCAAAAACATAAAGTGTTAGACCAAGAAAAAGTCATTATTGAAAATTTAAACACAAAATATAAAATTGACAATTCCTTTGAAATCAAAAATCCTACTGGAATGCATCGCAGCAATATGGAATCTGTTAACAAAGTTATTACTGGTGAAGTAAAAATCACAAATAAACTAGAAGGATCTATTAAAGATGCAGGAATAAAAACCCTAGATTTTGTATCCAGCATATCTGCTAGTGGAGAAGCAAATTTACTTGAATCTGAAAAATCCGGTCAAACAATTGTAATTGATATAGGTGCAGGCGTCACAGACATAGGTGTTTACAATTATGGAGATTTAGAGTTCGTAAAAACTCTTCCTGTTGGAGGTATGAATTTCAGTAAAGACATATCTTTTGTTACAGGTATATCAATAAAAAATGCAGAAGAATTAAAACTGAAATATGGCTCTGCTCAATGGGATATTACTAACTCTGACACTGTCAATTCAACCAATGAAGAAACTGGAGATCCAATCGTAATTGATATTCGAGACATAATTTTACTTACTAGAGAAAGAGCAATGGAATTATCCCAACTAATTCGAGTTTCTTTAGAAAAGATATATGAAGAAAACAATGATGTTCAATTCATTTTGACTGGCGGGGGTGCGAATTTACCAGGATTAACTAATCTATTATCAAAGAATTTCTGTTCACCAGTACGAATCGGCCAACCTAATATATCAAGCCGAAAATTTAAAGATATGTTGAATGATAAAAAGTACTCAACTTTAATTGGTACATTATGTTTAGCAAATAAAAATTTAACATCTGATCACGTAAATTATAATCACCTAGAAAATCAAAACTTACAATTGTCAAAAAATATTTTTAGCAAATTGTTGCCTTAAATTCAAATTTATCAATTATTAAAAGGGAGTAAGAGATAATGGTAATTAACAATCCAGAGCCTAATAAACAAGCAAAAATTAAAGTAGTGGGAGTAGGTGGAGGAGGATCTAATGCAGTTTCAAGGATGTATAAAGAAAGAATTCCAGGAATTGAATATCATGTAGTTAATACAGATACTCAAGCACTCATAACTTCTGATGTCCAAATGCGTACAAGTATTGGAGACATTCTAACAGAAGGTAAAGGTGTTGGAGGAAATCCTGAAATCGGCATGAAAGCTGCTGAAGAAAGTAAAGAAGAACTTGCTGAAACTTTCAGTGAATGTGACATGGTATTTGTTGCCGCCGGAATGGGTGGTGGTACTGGTACAGGAGCAGCTCCTGTAATTGCAGAAGTGGTAAAAAATACTGGTGCATTAACAGTAGGGGTAGTCACAACTCCATTTTCGTTCGAAGGATCAAGAAGAATGAAAAATGCTGAAGAAGGTATTCAAAAATTAGCAAAAAACGTTGATACACTTCTAATCATTCCTAATGATAGATTACAAGTAGTTTGCAAAGAAGAAATGACAACCTCTAACGCTTTCAAAATGGCTGATGACGTACTTCGTCTTGGAGTCCAATCTATAGCTGAATTAATAACTGTTCCTGGTGAAATAAACTTAGATTTTGCTGATGTTCAGGCTATCATGAAAGATGCTGGACCTGCTTGGATGTCAATTGGTTATGGTGTAGGCGAAAATCGTTCAAGAGATGCCGCTCATCAAGCAATTTCAAATCCTTTATTAGAAGTTTCAATTGATGGAGCTACAGGTGTGCTTTTCAACATTACAGGTGGTAGCGACTTAAAACTTTCAGAGCTCCACGAAGCTGCAGAAGTTCTACAAGAGGTTGTCGACCCTAACTGTAATATCATATTTGGAATGACAACTGATCCTAGAATGGAAAATGAAATAAAATTAACTGTTATTGCAACAGGATTTGCTGCAGCAGGAAATCCTATTAGTGATGACTATGATAATGACTTACAGGAACTACTTGAAACAGCTGATGAAGTAAGTGAACAAGAAAAACAATTGAAATTCAGTGACATTGATTTGCCACCATTTCTAAGAAGAATTTCTAGGTATAAAAATCAAACTTCTACCACAAAATAACCTTCAAATTTAGCTCTTATTCCTAATAATGGAAACTAGTTGCTTTAATGTTACTAGTTTCCATTATTAATTTTATTGAGGATTAATATATAATTCTTCCCTAAACAATTTGACTGTTATGCTAGGATTTAAAAAGCATTCAAAGTTTTAGGTGGAAAAGATGTCAATCCATAGTAAGTTAAAATATGCTGATGTAGCAGTAGATTGCTTCACGCCTCAAACTCAACTTTTCACCTACTATATCCCGAACAATATCACCGTTAGTAGAGGTGATTTAGTTAAAGTAGAATTCAAAAACAGAAATTTATTTGGAGTAATATTTGAACTTAAATCTAAACATCAAATTCCAAAAACAAATCTCCATCAAATAAAAAATATCCTTCAAGTAGTTGAAGGTTTCCCAAAATTAACTCTAAAACAATTAAAGTTATCAAAATGGATAAGTGAGTATTATCATTCATCTATTTTTAAAGCCGCCCAGCTAATGTTTCCAGCTAATCAAAATATAAATCATCAAAAATTATATTTTGCTCCCCAAAATTTTTCCGCAAAATTTAACTCGGATTTAGAAAAAACTATATTTAAACAAATATTCAACACACCAGGAATAACTCAAAAAAATATTGAAAATAAATATGGAAAGTCTGCTCGTAATATATTAGAGAATTTAATTAAAAAAGAACTAATTTTAATGAAAGAAAAATTTGCCCCACTGAATAATCAAAAAAAAATTACACTGATTAAATTCTCCAAAGAATTCCAACCCCAAAAAAGATCTGAATATTTACGGAAAAATTCTCATAAGCAAAAAAATCTCTTGGAATATATGGTAAATTCTCCTGGAGGAAAAACATATACATCATTAAGTAAGCATTTCGGCTATTCAGCATTAAACAGTTTGATCAAAAAAAATATTTTAACAAAATATTCGACAACTCTTTCAAAAAAAATTATTAATACTAAATATCCCGAAGACATAATCAAACTGAAAGAAAATGAAAAAAACATATCTAAAATAATTAACAGTTCAATTAAATCAAATGCTGAAAATAAAAAAATATTCCTTTTAAAATACAATTTACCAAGTAGTAAAATTCAAATTTATATCGAAGCAATAAGAAATTGCATCAATAAAGAAAAATCTGTATTAGTTTTGGCCCCAGAAATCAGTATCGCAAATGAATTATTCAAACAAATAAATGAATATTTTCCAAAAGAAACAGTATTATTTCATAGCAATATCTCTCAAACCAAACGAAATTATTTATGGTGGGAAATAAGACAAGGTCTTCATAAAATTATCATTGGAACTCAAAACAGTATTTTCATACCTCTACATCTAATAGGATTAATCATATTAGATGATGAACATGAAGACTCCTACAAGAACATTGACTCTAACCCTAAATTTGACACAAGAAAAATTGCTGAAAAATTATCAGAGTCTAATAATTTCACACTAGTATTATCAAGTTCAACACCTTCTATTGAATCATTTCTAAAAAGTAATTTCAAAAAGTACACCTTATTAGATGCCAAATCTAATAACAAAAAAGAGCAAAAAAACAGATATCATCTAATAGATCTTAATGAAGAACTTAAAGAAGGAAATAGATCTCCGATAAGCAAAGAATTACTTAAAAACATTACATCTTGTATAAATAACAAAACACAGGGAATGCTATTTCTAAATCAAAGAGGTTCTTATTCTCATATATTTTGCGAAAAATGCAGATTTATTTTAACTTGCAATAAATGTAACACAACAATAAATTATCATAATGATGTTAAAATCTTATTATGTCATTATTGTGGCAAAAAACAAAAACCTACTAGTATATGCCCTAATTGCTCAAATAAAAGCCTATTATATAGAGGCTTAGGTACAAAACAACTTTGCGAAATAATCCAATCAAAATTTCCAAAAACAAAAATCCTTAGATTAGATAAAGATTCTATTTCAAACCAAAAACAAAAAATTAAAATTTTAGAATCATTTCAAAACGGAAATGCACAATTCCTAATCGGTACAGATATGATCTCTAAAGGTTTTGTATTCCCAAATGTAACTTTAATAGGTATGATTATTGGAGAAACAGGCCTCCAATCATCAAACTTCAGATCTGCAGAAAAAATTTTTCAAAGAATTTATAATTTGTCTAAAATAGCATCGGAATCTAAAATTATTATTCAAACATATAGGCCCAATTTTTATCCTATCCTGACTGGAACATCTCAAAACTATCCTGATTTTTTTCAAAAAGAAATTATATTTCGAAAAACACAAAATCTACCTCCATATTCAAAAATCATCAAATTAACTTACTCAAATAAAAATGAACAATTATCTTTAAATGAAGCTAATAAAACATTTACTGAATTAATCAATATTAAAAATATACTGAATATAAAAAACATAGAAATTAATCAGCCTACACCAGCATATCCTGCAAAATATCAAGATCTATATAAATTTCAAATTTACATCAGAGGCAAAACTCCTCACCTTATCCTTCAAAATATCAAGTTAAAACAAAATTGCGTCGTAGAAGTAGATCCAATATAAATTAAATTTCAGGAGGGCAGAAATGCAATTTATATGTAATCAATGTGATATAAGAATGCTTAGCCAAGGAGCTAATACCCCAGAAAAAGGATACATGGAAATTAAGTTTTTATGCCCTAAATGCAAAAACATCTGTAAATTCATAGCTAACCCGGGAGAAGCAGGGTTGATTAAAGCATTTAACAACTGGGAAAAAGGCCAAGAACTTCATAAAACAATTTATGAACTAGTTACGGAAAATTTATCTCATGAGATTACTCAAATTATACCTTCTGAAAAATCAACCCACCCTGATTTGATAGAAGATGAAAATTGGCAAAAAGAAAAAATCAATTGGATAAAAATTGATCCCTCAAAACATCAACCTCAAACAAACACTGACAAAAAAATTGGAAAGTTTAGTATCGGCAGATTTCCTATAACTCAAGCTCAATGGATACATATAATGGGTATCAATACCTTAAAGGACAAATTAAACCAAAATAAACCCAAATTAAACACCCCAATGGTAAATATTTCATGGAATGACACACAAGAATTTATAAAAACTTTAAATTCTTTATCTCCAAAACATCAATTTAGATTACCAACAGAAAAAGAATGGGAATATACATGTAGAGCAAACTCAAAATCTATCTGGTCATTTGGAGATAATCGAAATGAAATCCCAAAATTTGCATGGTATATTGACAGCAATTCTACTATTGGAAATCAAACTCCAACAAAATTAGGATTAAAGCCACCTAACGCTTGGGGAGTCCATGACATGCTTGGAAATATTTTTGAATGGTGCCAAGATCTATATAGCACAAAAAATTTCAACGATAACCTTGACGGAAAAAAATTATTAAATTCTGACACAAAAAAAATATCTGCCCGAGTAGTACGAGGTGGATACTTCAGATATTTCCCTGGATCAACAAGATCAGATTCTAGAAGTGCTAGATTATCCACAGATAAACAACCATCAATTGGTTTCAGACTAGTAAAAACATTGTAAAATACAATTTATCAAGACGCAGAAAAGGAATTCCAATTGAGTCTTTACTTCAAAATAGCTACATTTTATGAATTCAAAACTTTGAATAATTTAAATGAATTTTCCAATTTATTAAAAGATTTTTGCAAAAATAAGAAAATTTTAGGATCAATAATTCTTGCTCCTGAAGGCATTAATGGAACAATTGCAGGTTTACCAGATTCAATCAATGAATTTGTTAATTATATGGAAAAACTTAAATTTGAAAACTTAAATATTAAATACTCCAAAACTTCTAAAATGCCATTTTATAGAAATAAAATTAAAATTAAAAAAGAAATTGTCACATTTTTAAATGAACCAATAAATCCTGAACAGGAAAAAGCTAAATATGTTTCCCCAAAAAACTGGAATAAAATCATTAATGATCCTGATGTAATAATTATAGATGTTAGAAATGATTATGAAACTAAAATCGGCACTTTCAAAAATGCGATATCGCCAAATACTGAATCGTTTGTTGATTTCAAAAAATTCATTTCTGAAAAATTAAATCAAAACAAAAATAAAAAAATAGCAATGTTTTGCACTGGAGGAATACGTTGCGAAAAAGCATCTTATTATATGAAAGAAATTGGATTTAAAAATATTTTCCAATTGGAAGGGGGGATATTAAAATACATAGAAGTTACTCCAGAAATAGAATCTCTTTGGAATGGTGAATGCTTCGTGTTTGATAAACGAGTTACTGTGACTGCTCAATTAGAAAAAGGTAACTATGATCTATGTCATGGCTGTAACAAACCTATTTCAAAAAAAGACCAAAAATCAACGAAATTTGAAAAAGATGTATCTTGCCCATATTGTTATGACAATGCTACAGAAGATAAGAAGGCGAAATCAAGAGAACGTTCAAAACAAATTGCCTTGGCAAAAAAACGTAAAACTCCAAACGTATATCTGCCAACAAGTATTGAAGATTACTGATAATACTAAATCCCCTTTGCAGAACCATTGCCAAAAGAATGAACGCCTCCAGATAAATCTCCATTATTCATTCTCTTTATCACAGAAGGAGTTGAAAAATTATTTGAAAAGACACCATCTGAAACATTAAATCCATTACCAAATTCACTTAATTTACCCAAAACTGATTTTTCAAATCTATCATCGACTAAAGTAATAGGATTACTACAATCTACTCTTGGAGAATCAACAGCATCTTGTGCATTAACATCAGATTCAAGCAATTGAATTATTAGCTGGCTTACACAATTAGTTATTTTACGACCTCCAGCTGCACCTAATGCTAATTTAACACCTTCTTTATCTAAAACTAAGCCAGGACTCATATTGTTCAATGGAAACTTACCAGGCATTACAGAATTCACCCTTCCTTTCAAAGGGTCAAACCACATCATTCCATTATTCATAATAATACCGGTATCTTTAGGTATAATACCAGAACCAAAACCTCCCATTAGGGTATTGGTCAAAGATACAGCATTACCAAATTGATCATAAACACATAAATGAGTCGTACCTGAATCAAAAGAGGGATAACTACCAGGAATAGAAATACGTTTTTGCTTTTCATCATATTGCCATGGATCCCTAGATTTATAACTTTCACTCTTTACATCAAAGGATTTAGTACGATCAAAAGCATATTGATCCGATACCATACCATCCCACGGAACATCGACAAAATCGGGATCTCCAAGGTATTCAAATCTATCAGAATACGCCATTTTTGCTGCTAATATATATGAATACAATTTTTCAAAAGATTCTGATTTTTTCAATGTCTCATAAAATTTCAAAGTCATCGCTGTAGTAATACCTCCACTAGCAAAAGGAGGAACACGCACCACACTATCAAAGTATTTTATCTGCAAGCCTTTATTCCAATGAAATGGTCTATAATTTGACATGTCTTTAAAATTGACAAATCCATCATTGTTTTTAATTTCACTAGTGATCGATTTCGCAATATCTCCCTTATAAAACTCAGCTTCACCTTCAATACTAATATGTTCTAAAGCATCAGCAAGATCAGATTGCTTGAATAAAGTTCCGTTCTTAGGCATTTCTCCTGATGGCAAAAATACTCTAGCTAATTCACTGTATCTGGTAAATTTTCCTGAATACAACCCTATAGAATACAAATCATACCAACCTGGATCAAATCCTTCTCTAGCAAGTTTAATAGCAGGTGCCATTAGATCTTTAATTGGAATAGTTCCAAACATCTTATGAGATAAAAACAAACCAGAGATAGCACCTGGAATAGCAATCGATTTATAACCTTCAAGATTATCGTTATTCTCCACACCATGCCATTGAAAACCACCTACACCACCTTCTTGATCAACCAACTTATATGAATCTGCATTAGTAAAACTAGAACCACGCATGGGAAAACCAATAACTCCGCCTTTCCCAGACATTTCATAAACTAGATATCCTCCTCCTCCAATTCCAGAAGATGCAGGTTGCACAACCCCTACTGCTAAACATGAAGCAATAGCAGCGTCTATTGCATTACCACCAGATTTTAAAACGTCCACACCAATATTTGTAGCTTCTTTATGATGAGTAACTACCATTCCGTTTTTTGAAATTTTATCTTCTTTACTCAATTGAATCATAAAATCTTATTCATATAAAAACAATCATTCAGTTAGTTTAATTGCCTTACTCCAAGTCCAACCCTCTTGACCTGTATCGTCCACTCTGATTTTTGTTAAGCTTACAGAATATCTCTTAGGTAATCCATCTTCCTGATACTGTGAAAAAAAACACCTTGCTTCTTCCAAAACTGTAACTGAAAGTCCTATAGCCAATGGAGATGATTCCCCCTGTACAACACAAAATTCATCTTTTTGAGTTCCGCCACCTCCACCTACACCTCGAAATTTAATCATTTGATATTCAAATGATTGCCATATTTGCATTGGCAACTCAACTTCCCGATCTAAAGCTTTATTCCTAGATGAACCACCTCTATCTTGATTTTGCAAACGACTAGTTGGATTAACTATAATGGTAGCTTTCTTTGTGATTCCAAATTGACTTTCTGTTGACGACTCACTTGTAGAGCATGCAAAACTTAGTCCAATACATAAACTAAAAACAAAAAAAAGAAATAACTTCATAATGATTAATCCTCCATTAGTTAAGATACTGAAATAATTACAGCACCGATCATTATATTTATAATACCTATAATTTTGATAAAACTAATTTTTTCTTTTAATGCAATATAAGCTAATAAAACTCCAAAAACGACTCCAATTTCTCTAAAAGGTCCTACATAGCTTACTTGACTCAGTGTATATGCTTCCAATACTAAAAGATATGCTAAACAACTACAAATTCCACAAATGAACAATAATTTCCATCCTGAATAGATAGCTATTTTAAAATCTTGCAACCTATATTCTTTACTCCAAATAAGGAATATCAAACTCAGCAACCCACCACCAAACACAAAATTCATATACAAAATAGGGTGGATTAAAGAAACTGCAACACTATCAATGATTGAATATGTTGAAATGATTAAACCAGTACCTATAGAAAACATTAGCCCTCTTGAAATATTTACCCCAGATACATATTTGCGTGAAAAAATCTGTTTTATATGATGTTGATCAAAAACACTAACCAACATCACTCCAAAAAATATAAATAATATTCCTAATAAGCCCAGAATTGAAATAATATCATCAGTAAAAATACTTGCTAAAATTGGTATGCCTGCTAACCCTATACCCCTTGCAATAGGATATGCTGAAGAAAGATCACTATCTCGGTATGCTTTACCTAATAAAACAAAATATGTAGCATGAATCACAAAAGTTGAAATCAAGTAAGGCCATACATTTGAATCTATACTTTCAACCACACCAAAGAAAAAAGAAATAGCTATATTTAATGCCAAAGAAAAAAAACTTAATGCTATAGATGAAAAAACAGGATATTTAGAACGTTTAACTAAAAAATTCCAAGTAGAGTGCGCTAACGCAGATAATAATACCAAAATCACCGCATCGTTATTCAAAAAATCATCCTCCATAACTAAATAATTGAATTGTTTCCGAAATACACAACCGTTTTTAATTAATACATTTTACTCTACCTTAAAGACATATATTTATTCACACTAAAGATGTAATATTAATCGATCATGGGTTGCGAAGAAAAAAAACGATTCAAAACAAAAAAAATGGTCGAAAAATTTATATATGAATTTAACAAAGATCCATTGATAAAAGAAAAGTTAGTTTCATATTGGTGCCAAAGACATCAAGTATGGCATGTTTCAAAAGAAAGTAATAAGAGACCACCTAAATGGTTCGAAATATTAGACCGATTAAAAAATATCCAAAAATAGCCCTGAAATTAAAAAAATTCATACTATATGAAATCTGACCCAACAAAAGAAACTGAAGAATCATTTTTATCAAAAAAAATGCTGCTAATCATCCTGAGTTTTGGCCACACTATTGTGCATTGGTATCAAGGCTTATTTTCTTTATTACTTCCATTCGTTAAATCCAGTTTGCTTCTTTCAGATGTCCAAATTGGAATTTTATCATCAATTAGACAATCTGCAATGACAGGCTTAAATCTTCCTTCCGGATTTGTTGCAGACTCGTACAGGCGTCACACATCATTAATTTTATTCAGCGCTATAATGGCATTCGGAAGTGGATATTTTTTGCTGGGAATTACAAAAACGTATAGTATCGCAATTTTAGCTTCTGCAGTTATAGGTTCTGGCACAGCATTATGGCATCCTGCTGGAATTGGAGCACTTTCAATTACATACCCGAAAAACCGTGGGACTGCTCTATCAATCCATGGAGTAGGTGCAAGCATTGGAGACTCTTTGGGCCCCATCATTGTAGGTGCATTATTCCTTCAATTCTCTTGGAAAAACATTATGGTATTACACCTGCCTGCATCAATTATCACTGGAATAATTATTTCTTTAGGTGTGATGAAAGCTTATCGATGGGAAAATGAAAAAAAACAATTCAAAAATTACATTTCAGATATAAAAAAACTTGCTTCAAATATTCAAACCATAAGTATTATGGCTTCTTATTCTTTCATACTTATGGGTAGACTAGTAATTCAAACATTTCTTCCCATTTATATAAGTGAAACTTTAGGATATTCATCATTTGTTCTAGGTGTCTATCTAACATTACTATATGTTCTAGGAATGATTTCCCAACCAATAATGGGTATCGCATCAGACAAATATGGAAGGAAAATGGTTCTAGCCCCTAGCTATGGATTGTTATCAATATTGTATTTAGGGCTAATTATTTCTAAAAACTCAATTCAACTTGGAATAGTAATTTCATCAATAGGTTTATTTTTTTATGCAGTTTCCAATGTTGCAACTTCTGCAATTATGGATCTAGCAAACAAAAATATCCAGTCTAGTTCAATGGGTATAATGGGTCTATTCAGTCAGCCCTTTACGTTAATAGCACCAATTTTAGCAGGATTTTTTGTTCAAAGCTCAAATATACAATCAGCATTTTGGTTTGCAAGCATTGTTTCTTTATTTGCTTTTATTACATTATTGCCTGTATCATTCACAAATCCACAACAAAATAACAAATAATTAAATATATATGAAAACTTTAATTCAAGTAGTAATTCTAATTCCAATAACTTTATTTGTTATGAATTGTTCCTCTTCTGAAAATCATTCAAACTCATCAACATCGGGCACTATTATCACTCCTTCATTAGAAGTTGAACAATATGGCGATGGGGGTGGTAAAGGCCCAAGAGTCGAGCTACCTTTGATGTTTTGGCCAGCGTTTGAATATAAAAGATTAGTACGGCAAGGCAAAGGAAAAATCGAACACTGCTTTATTAAGGAAATTAACGGCACCAATATAGATATAGGTACTCTAGTCACTTTCATTGAAGATGCCACGTGTTTTTACACCTATATAGAAATGGAAAACGGGGCGCCGAGAAATTTTCATGTCGGTCTAATGAAAATCAAAATTAATGAAACAGGAGAAATCGGATGGATTTGGAATAATGCTGTAGATATAAGTAATTAATTATTCAGTCCAGTCAAAAAATATTCCCATCCAACCACTAGTTCCTTCACCAATTTTTTGATATAAATCGTTTGCCATTTCAGGCTTTACAACATGACTAATTAAATGATCTACTTTTAAATCTCCAGATTCGATCATTCGCCAAATTGCTACTCTATCTCGCCTTTGAGTCCAAGCATAATTTCTATGTGAATAATCAATTGTTCCATAAGATCCTCTAATATCTAATTCTCTCCTAAGCAAATCTACCTGGAGTCCAATTTCTGCCTTTCCTGGAGGACTGCCAACAAGACAAACTTTTCCTCTCATTGCAGCAGCTTCCATACAGTCTACTAAAACATTAGGATTTCGATTAGAATGAAATACACATTGAGCTCCGCCATTAGTGATTTCCTGAATAGCAGCAGCAGCATTCTCTTTTCCTGCATTAACTGTATGCGTAGCACCACTTTGACGTGCTAATTCTAACCTATCATCATCCATATCTACAGCAATTACAGGATAAGCTCCAGAAATTCTTGCAAAAGATACTAATAATTGACCCACGACACCAACGCCAAAAACTGCTACTTTTTCATCTATCTGTAATTCACCTCTTCTAATACAATGTAAGGCAACATCCCCAAGTCGAGCCATCGCAGCTTGTTCATCTGTAATATCAAAATCAATATGTTGAATTTTTATAGGATCACTTGGATTTGAATCAAATTCTGTTACCCAATGTGAAGCATGATTTCCATAAGTCAAAACACGATCACCTGTCTTAAAAGCAGACATAGATTTTCCTGATTCAAGTACATGTCCTACTGTTGTATATCCTGGTAATCTCCTCATATCTGCATCTGTAACTGGCAAACTATGCATTCCTGTTACATAACCTTTTTCACTACCTGCACTGACTTGACTTTTAGAAACTCTAACTAAAACCTGGCTGTCACCTATTTCTGAAGTTTCAAAATCTTCTATTTCAATAGTTCTATTAACATCAGGTCCTTGATAAACCGAAACTAATCTTTTACCTTTAGGCATAACATTTACTCCTATAAAAATCTTTACAAATCAATAGTTCTACCTGTGTTAGAAGATTCAATCGCAGCATCAATAACCTCTAAAACATGTACTGCATCATCAATAGTTACTTTTGCTGGACGTTTTTCAATTGCAGCAGAAATAAAATCAGAAACAAAATTTCTACCCCCAACATCACCATATGCTTCAGAATGAGGCATATTATTAAAATCAACTTGACGTAATCCACCACTTTCCCAATCAGGAGATATGCTCATCAAAGAATATCCTTCTCCTTCAGATGGCTCAAGCCTTACATATCCATCTGCCCCCCTTATGCCTATAAAAGTGTCATAGGCTGCAGACGAATATCCCGCGCTACTGGAAGGTAAATGATAACCACAATTAATTGTCCCTAGAACGCCGTTTTCAAATTTCACTACTAAACCAGCAGTATCTTCTACTTCAATTTTTTCAGGATTTCTATTTGCAACAATCGCTGAAACAGTTTTGATTTTTGAATCAATTAAGTGACATAATAAATCGATGTAATGGCAAGCTAACCATCCAAGTATCCCAGTTCCAGCCATATCCTTTTTAAAAATCCACATTTCAGGGTCTCTATACCTTACTTGAGAAGTAACCATTCTGGCTTCAACAGTCATCAAATCACCTAAAGCCCCACCATCTACAATCCTTTTTATATCTTGCATAGAAGGCCCAAATCTATTCTGAAACATTGTTCCCATAGTAATTCCAAGTTCCTTGGCTTTCTTTGCAATTGGTTTTAAATCCTTAGATGTTAAAGCACCAGGTTTTTCAAATAAAGCACCTTTACCAGCATCCAAAGCAGCATCCAAAACTCCAGGACAAATATCTGGTCTCACACATACCAACAAAGCGTCTACGTTTTTATTAGAAAGAATTTCCGACAAATCAGTTGTCTTAGAAACAACTTTACTAGACAAACTAGCCATAGATTCCAAATCCTCATTTTCTAACCCACAGAGATATATTTGATCAACTTCATCAAGCACATCCAAAGTCTTAATATGCATTGGTCCATGGGGATGAGGCGTAGTGATATATCCTACCGAAATTTTGTTTTTATCAACCATTTTTACTCCCAAAATTAAAATAAATTTCCAAATGTCCAACTGTTAAACGGAATTCTAAAACAATACTTTTAAGTATGCAATGAAAAAATAGCCAACATCACGAAATGATTATAAAGTATTAATCATAAGCTGCGTTGGGATGATCCCCAAGAAGCCTTCTTTGCCTTAATGATGCTTGTTCAAGAATTGATTCATTAAATTGAAATTTATTCAAATAAGGTGGAAATTTTTGCGCAATCATTCTGTTAGCATAATGAACCTGTAATAGATATCTATTTTGATTACTTTTATTAGCAGTTCCACGATGCCAAACATCACTCCTGAAAACAAGAACATCTCCAGCATTGCATAAAACACTTTGTTCGCCTTGCCCATTCCAATCAGTATCTCCATTAGGTAATCTTCCTGCAAGATGTGAACCTGGAACAAATTTTGTTGGGCCTAAATCTTCAAACAAATCATCTAAATAATAATGTACAGTTGTAACTAACAAAGGCACATTCACTCTAGCATCTTTAATCACATCTTCTGGCAACGGAAATGGCAACCAATCACAATGAAGTTGTTGATCTTTACGGCCCGGCCCTGTAATCCAAGCCGTCATACCTATTATATGGAAATTTTCATACTCTGATATTTTAGATCCTGCATGTACATTATGGCCTACTACAGAAGCAACAAAATCTATAATCTTTTCCCGATCAACATACGCTAAAAAAATAGGATCTCTGTTAAAAACACATTTAATATGTTTTTCAAAAAATTTACCATCAGGATGAATGCCATCTCTATCAAAGCTCTCTTTGATAGGAGTCAATCTATCCATTGCATTTCGAAGTTCTAAAACTTCTTTATTACTTAAAACATTCTTGAAAAATGCATATCCAAATTTATTAAAATATTTTAGTTGTAACTCGGAATCCTGATATTCTTTTAACAACAAATGATCCCTCATTAAATCCCCTTAGCTATTGGAGACTTTAAATCATGCCAACCTGTAGATTGTTCATACGCATAAGCTAGCTTTAATACATTACTATCATTCAAAGGAGCAGCCATTAATTGAAGCCCAACAGGTAAACCTTCAGAAATTCCACAAGGAATCGATATACTCGGAAGACCAGCAATATTTGCAGGTTGAGTAAAAACATCATTCAGATACATTTGCAAAGGATCAATAACATCGCCCAAATTAAAAGCTACTGTAGGTGCAGTTGGCGTAATTAAAGCATCCACATCTTTAAAAACCTGGTTAAATTCATTACGAATTATTGTCCTTATTTTTTGTGCTTTAAGATAATATGCGTCATAATATCCTGCAGACAAAGCATATGTCCCCATCATGATTCTACGTTGAACTTCTTGCCCAAAACCACCTTCTCTAGTAGTTTCAATATCATCAAAAATATCTTCCAAATTTCCCTTAGATGAAAATCCAAATTTCACACCATCATATCTTGCTAAATTAGCAGCTGCCTCTGAAGGGGCAATTATATAATATACCGCCAATGCATAATCTGTATGTGGTAAAGAAACCTCTTGAATCTCCACACCTAATTTTTTAAATTCTTCAATAGCTTGATAAACTAATTTTTTTACTGATTCATCCATTCCTTCTGGAAAATATTCTTTAGGAATACCTAATTTCATTCCAGAAATATCTGTTTTCAAATTGGCAACATAATCCTGATGGGTATTTTTTATAGACGTAGAATCCTTGGAATCGTAACCGGAAATAGATTCCAAAACAATTGCACAATCTTGAACATCTTTGGTTATAGGGCCTATCTGATCTAAAGAACTAGCAAATGCTATAAGTCCAAATCTACTCACCAGGCCATAAGTAGGCTTCATTCCTACTACTCCGCAAAAAGATGCTGGCTGCCTAATGGATCCTCCTGTATCAGATCCTAGAGAAAATAAACATTCATCTGCTGAAACTGCTGCGGCTGGACCTCCACTAGATCCACCAGGAACTTTTTCTAAATCCCAAGGATTAGCAGTAGAATGAAAATATGAATTCTCTGTTGAAGAACCCATAGCAAATTCATCAAGATTTCCTTTTCCTAATAAAATCGCACCTTCAGAAAACAATCTTTGAGCAACTGTACAATTATATGATGGAATATAATTTTCCAACATTTTTGACGCACATGTTGTTTTAATTCCCTTAGTAGACATATTGTCTTTTAACTGCATAGGAATACCCGTCAAAAATGACTGATTGCCATTTTTAATTTTTTCATCAGCAAAACCTGCTTGCTCTAAAGCAAATTCTCCAGTAACAGATATATAAGAATTAGTTAATTGATCAACACTTTCAATTCTTTCAAGAAAAACAGTTGTTAATTCTTTAGAAGATATTTCCTTTGAATCAAGTAGTTCTCTAGCTTGATGAATAGTTAAGTTTTTAAATTCGTCTTTAAACAATTTTATTCCTAATTAATCATATGATTTTTCTAACTGAAAAAAAATCATCTTCTGTATCTGGTGCATTTCTTAATACATCTTTGACAGATGTTGAATTCTCAACTACATCATTCCTAAAAACTGAATCCAAATCCACAGAATGGCCCGTAGGTTCAACTTTTTCTGTGTCAGCATTCTTAATCACATCAATATGATTGAAAATTTTCTCCAATTCAAATCTCATTTTATTGATCTGGTCATCAGTCATTTTGATTCTAGATAACTTGGAAATTTTCCTAACCTGCTCAAAGTCTAAACTCATTTATTTACCCCATCATTAAGTAATTAATTATATCTATCCATTGTTACTAAAATCTCATTATCCAAATAAAACTCTAATGCTTCTACAGCATATTCTAAGGAAGAATTGATTTCACATAAATCTTGTCCTTCAGGTTCTCCTAAAACATAATCAATATCGTTTCCTTTTCCAGGTCTACCTATACCAAGTCTTAATCGATCAAATTTATCAGTTTTACAAGAATCAATTATTGACTTAATCCCATTATGTCCCCCAGAACTTCCTTGCGCTCTAAATCTAATCTTGCCAGGAGATAAATCCATGTCATCATATACTACAATTAATTCAGAAATATTCAAACAATATAAATCCAAAATTCGTTTCATAGCAATCCCAGAATTATTCACATAAGTTTGAGGCTTAACAAGAAGGATCCTATTCGATTTGATATCACCTTCACCTGAAGATACTATTCGACCTTTATCGTTCAAAAGTATCGAATATTTTTTTGAAATTAAATCAATAAATTTAAAACCTAAATTATGCCGACTTTCAGCATAATCTAATCCAGGATTTCCTAATCCAAATATTATTTTGTCAACATTTTGTTTAGTAATAATCAACCTGTCTTTTCAATATCAAAATCACCGCTTTTCCCACCAGTCTTTTTCACTAAATGCAGATTATCAATGTGTATTTTTTTATCTACACTTTTGCACATATCATAAATTGTTATACCTGCTACGCTAGCAGCAACCAATGCTTCAATCTCCACACCTGTTCTTTCACTTGATTCAACTACTGATGTTACATGAACTTGATGATGAATTTGATCAATTTCAAAACTAATTCCCACTTTATCAAGTAAAATTGTATGACAAAGTGGAATCAAATTTGAAGCTTTCTTTGCGGCCATAATACCTGCAATATTAGCTGTTGAAAAAACATCTCCCTTTTTGATTTGATTATCAATAATTAATTTTAAAACCTCAGCTCCTACAACAACTGTACATTTAGCTTCAGCTTTTCGAATAGTTTTTTCTTTTGAAGCAACATTGACCATTGAAGCCTCCCCGTTATCATCCAAATGAGTCATTTTCACTTTTTTAAAGAGAGATTCCTGAGAATAAGAAGGTTGATTAATATTATTTTGTATTTTATCAGCTTCAGATTGAGCAATTTGATCAGCTTCTTCATTATATTTATCGCCAGAATGACCTTTAACCCATTGCCATTCTACATTTTTGCTAATCAGTTGTTGATCTAAAAGTTCCCATAAATCTAAATTTGCTTTTCTTTTCCATCCTAGAGTTACAGAATTAATAACATATTTACTATCAGAATAAATTGTTACATCTTCATCATCAGCAATGGATTCCAAACCAGAAATCACGGACATCAACTCCATTCGATTGTTAGTAGTATTATTTTCTCCACCTTTTAAAATCATTTTAGATTTTTTATCTAAAATAATAGCAGCCCATCCACCTGCTCCAGGATTATTTAAACATGAGCCATCCGTATAAACCCGAATCATAATTTTCACACTTCCAATAAATAATTTATTCATCCAACAAGTTTAAGTATAATAGTAAGAACGCATATAGCCAATTAATTCAAGGATATAAATTTTGTCATATGTATAAATTCATTCAAGAAACTAAAATTTTTTTAATTTCAATCACCTTGTTATTTATTTGCGTTGGATGTTTTAAATCCGAAAAACCCAATAAATCATTTGCCCAAGAAGAAAAACCCTCTTTTAAAAATTCAACACAAAATACACCTACACAAAAAACAATCTCTCAAAACATAACTCCTACAACTAGCACTACTGTTGTTCCCTCTCCTACTGCTGTTCCCACTCCCACGCCCACGCCTACGCCTACTCCTACTTCTATACAAAAGGACCCAAATCAAATAATTAAAAATGCCTTAATACATTTAAACAAAACAGAATCAGCTCAATATAAAATAGAAATCAAACTAAAAACTACTTTCCAAAATTCTGACATCTTAATACCAATGGAAATTTCAGGTACATTCAATAATAAGAATGAAAATCAAGCTGACATATTCGTTCCACTAGGATTATTTACTTTCACTCATAAAATAATTAATACAAACAATAAATCTTATATATCTGATCCTAGTGATAATAAGTTTTATCCTTTGCGAGACGATAATTTATTCACAGGTAATATTTTACAATTACTCAATCATTTAAATCCTGAATTCAAAAATTTTTCACCTAAACCAAATGTGAACCTACTCAACTCCGGTGAATATCAATTAAATGGATCTATAAATTCTCTAGAATCAGGATCTTTAAATAACATTCAAACTGAAATATTAATTGATTCAAAAACAAATCAATTCAATCAAATATCTATGTCAGGCAATATTAGTCTAGGCCTAATACCTTTGCCATTTTTGAAAGGTTTAGAAAGTAATACCGCGAAATTTGAATTGTCTACTAATTTCACGAATTACGGTATAAACACACAAATTATTACTCCCGATTTAACACATCTTGGGAAACAATATGATTCATATCCCGTAATGTCCATAAACGTAGAAAATAAATACTCTGCAATAATTCACATGGAAAATGGGGACAAAGTTTCTATAGAATTATACCCTGACAAAACACCCTTAACTGTTAATAATTTTGTTTTTTTATCGCGAGATGGATATTATAACAACATGATTTTTCATAGAATCATACCCGGTTTTGTTGCGCAAACTGGAGACCCTACGGGATCAGGTAAAGGTGACCCAGGATACGAATTCGATAATGAATTCCACATTAATCTAAAGCATGATTCTCCTGGAATTGTTTCAATGGCAAACTCTGGGTTAAGAAAAAACTCTAAAGGTACAAATGGATCCCAATTCTTCATAACATATAGAGCCACACCTCACTTAGACGGATATAATTCTGATGGATCAAAAAAAGATTGTAATCAACCCAACAGTTCATGTCATACAGTATTTGGAAAAGTGATCTCAGGGATGGAAACTATTGAAAAACTTTCAGAAAATAATAACAATCCTAATTACAGTAAAAAAATTGCAAAAATTGAAATAATCGAAGAATAAAATGCCAAATAATCAAGAACGAGTTGTTTACTTAAACGGTAAAATCCTTCCAGAAAGTCAAGCAAAAATCTCATTCAGAGATAGAGGTTTCATGTTTGGAGATGCCGTCTACGATACTACCAGGACTTTTGGTGGCAAAATATTTCGAATAAGTGAACATTTAGATCGATTTTTAAATTCTTTAAAATATATGCGAATTGAACCAAATATCACAAAAAATGAATGGGAAAATTTGACAATGCAAGTTTTAAAACAAAACTTGCATTTACTTAAATCAAATGATGATTTTTGGGTTTCTCAAAGAGTTAGCAGAGGAGATGGAGTTAATCTTACTACAATAATAGAATGTTACCCATTACCACTCAAAGAAAGAGCAAAATATTACAAACATGGAATTCCAATAATCACACCTTCAACAAGAAGAATTCCTCCAGAATCAATAAGCCCTAGAGCAAAAGTGCATAACAACATTAATTTAATTCAAGCCGAATTTGAAGCAAAAGCAACCAATTCAGACTCTTTACCAATACTTCTTGATACTAACGGCAATCTATCAGAAGGGCCGGGTGCTAATCTGTTCATAGTAAAAAAAGGAACACTTATCACACCAAAAAAACAAAGAATATTGGAAGGCATAAGTAGAGAAGTCACCATAGAATTAGCAAGAAAATTATCATTAAATTTTTCAGAAGACGATATAGATCTTTTCGATGTTTATACAGCAAACGAAGCATTTGTCACTTCAACAAGTTTCTGTATTGTGCCAATATCCTCATTCAACGGCAATACCATAGGTGAGGGAGAAATTCCTGGGAAAATCACAAAAAAACTACAAAATGCATACAGTGAATTAGTTGGTATAGATTTTGTTCAACAATATCTTTCAAATCTATAATCAATTTCAATTCTGTTATTAACTTTCTTAATAAAGAGATTATCAATTAACCTTACATCACCAACTTTTATAGCTATTAAAATAATTGTATCCCCATTAACCTCTAAAAGTTCACAAAAAGTATTCGGGTCCACAATTTTAACGTAATCTAATTCAACTAACTTTTCTTTAGCAATACAATTTTTTACCTCTTTATAAATTGAATTAGAATCGAAAGTTGTTAAATATTTAATTCTTTCCAAAGCTGTATATAAAACACCTGCAGAAATTCGTTCATTATTACTCAATAAAATGTTTCTACTACTTGCAGGCAATCCATCAAATTCACGTATAGTTGGAAGAATAATAATTTCAGAATTAATATTTAGATCCACATTTATTTTTTTTATTAAAAAAGTTTGTTGAAAATCTTTTTGTCCAAAATAAACTTTACTTGCTAAAAACATGTTCAGCAATTTAGTTACTATAGTAGTTACTCCCTTAAAATGCCCCGGCCTTGATTTTCCTTCAAACAAATCTGAAAATTTTTCAACTACCACAGATGTTGTAAATCCATCTGGATATATCTCAGAAACGGAAGGACAAAATACAATATCAACTTCTTCTTTTTTTAACAGATCTAAATCTTGATCAATACTATTTGGATATGATGCAAAATCTTCACTATTTGAAAATTGCATAGGGTTTGCAAAAATAGTGACAATCACAATATCACAATCGTGTTTAGCCTGCCTAATTAATGAAAGATGTCCAGCATGTATAGCACCCATGGTAGGTACTAAGCCAACAATACTTTTAGACTGTCTAAATTGATATGCCTCTGCAACCGATCTAATAATCTTCATAACAATTTCTACAATTAAAAACTTTCTTTTGAAGATGGAAAATCCCCTGAATTTGAATCATCAAAATATCGCTTCAAAGCTTCAAAAACAGACTGCTTTAAATCCAAATATTGCCTTGTGTGTTTATACGTTTTTCCGTCATACAAGCCTAAGACGTCATGAATCACCTGTATTTGACCAGAGCAGTAAGGACCTGAACCTATTCCAATAGTAGGAATAGATATTTCCTGAGTAATTTCCTTTGCCAAATCAGATTCAATTAATTCTAAAACTATAGAATAAGCGCCTGCATTTTCTATAGCTTTTGCATCTTCAATAAGTTTTTCTTTTTTATCTTTACCTTGTACTTGATAACCTCCCAATTGATTTACAGATTGTGGAGTAAGACCAATATGCCCCATTACTGGAATACCACATTCAACAATCCTAGAAACTATATGCGCTATTTTTGTCCCACCTTCCAATTTCACAGATTGCGCTCCTCCTTCTTGAATTAATCTACCTGCATTTACAATTGCAGTTGAGGGATCTGGTTGATAACTCATAAAAGGCATATCTGCAACAATAAAAGATTTTTTTGACCCCCTAACAACAGATTTCACGTGCATTAACATATCCGACATTGTTACAGGCACTGTCGAATCATATCCAAGGCAAACTTGACCTAAACTATCCCCAACCAATATGATCGGAAAACCAACAGAATCAACGATACTTCCAAAAGAATAATCATACGCAGTAATCGCTGATATCTTTTCGCCTTTTTGATACATTTCAAAAATATGATTTATGCCTAATCTCACTTGGAATCTCCTTTAAATTTAAATGATAATAACAAATCTTGAATTTCATCAAATTTCTTTCTAGACAAATTTCCTTTTTCAAAAGCGTAAGGTAAGCCAATCAAAGCCATCTCACAATAAAATGATAATAATTCAGGAGATCTATTTAAAAGTTCTGTTAAATGTTTCTTTACAGTACCTACATCACCTCTAGCATATGGACCAGCTATAGCATCTGGAATCCCTAGCTCTCTTAAATTTACACCGACTTGAATAATCATCTTGCTTAATGCATTAATACCCTGATCTCTATCATATCCAAATAATCTCCATAAATCAGAAACTGAAGCAGCTAATGTGGACAACATTCCCCCCATCATCACCCCAGTAAGATGATACAGAACTTTATCTTGAGAATTTAAATATATTACTTTTCCTTGAATATCTGTAGTTAAAGATGTTAAATAATTTCTAACAAATTCATTCCCTTCAATAGCGAAAGTTGTGCCTGGGATACTTAAAAGCCCATCTTCAAAAGAAGCAAAAGCTTGTAACGGATGTAAAGACCCCACTTGTGCTCCCTGTTTTTTTGGATGATCTAATATATCCAAAGATGAAGCTCCTGAACAATGTACAACTAATTGTTTTGATCTCCATTTGGTATTTGAAGCTACATTTTGGATCTCATCATCAGGAGTAGTAATGAAAACAATATCTGAAACTTCAGAAATTGCATCACAAGAAAGTACAACATTACACCCAGGAATCAGCTTTGCAAATATTTCTGAAGATTTAATACTTCTGCTGAAAATAAATCCAACATTATACCCAAATTGATTCAAGGCTAGGGCCAAAGATGTACCAACAACTCCAGCTCCAATAAAACCTATCCTATGATTTTTATTATTTAAATCAAACATACATTAAATATCCAAATTTGTTATCTGAGGCATGGCACAAAAAATCAAGATATCTGAGTGAAAAAAACCCTCCTATAAAAAGAAGGGCAACCATAATAAATCTTTTACATGCTCACCGTTCTAAATAGATTGGCTGCCTGTATAAATAATAACAATGAAAAGTTTTTTATTCAAGTGAAATATAAATCCATTAAATTATCATGAATTCTCAAAAATTTGAAAAAAATCATGATTGAAAATTACCAATCATAAAAAACAAAGAAAAAATCATTATTATCAGATATAATATTTTGGTAAATTTAATAGTTTTTTAGGAGTAGAAATGTCCCAATTTGAATTTGATGTAATAATTATAGGGAGTGGACCCGGAGGATATGTAGCTGCAATCAGATCTGGGCAATTAGGTTTAAAAACTGCCCTAATAGAAAAAAATGAATTAGGAGGTGTTTGTTTAAATTGGGGCTGTATTCCTAGTAAATCATTACTAAAAAGTGCTGAGATATTAAACCTCATGAAAGAATCTAATGAACATGGAATATATTTCTCAGATTTAAAATCAGATCTCGGCCAAGCAGTCAATAGAAGTAGAAAAATTGTTAAAAAGCTAACTGACGGGATAAGCTTCCTCTTGAAAAAAAATAACGTTGAAATAATATCTGGATGCTCCCAAATCACTGACAAAAATGAAGTTACAATTATAGAAAACAACAAAAAAATTAGTTCAAAAAATATAATAATTGCCACTGGAGCAAAGTTCAAAGATATTCCGAATCTATCTGTAGACGAAGAAATTATTATTAATAGTAAAAATGCATTAAATTTACAAAAAAAACCAAATAAAGCAATAATTATTGGTGCAGGAGCCACTGGAGTAGAATTTTCTTATATGTGGAATGCCTTTGGCACAGAAGTAACTTTAGTTGAATTACAAAATCAAATACTTCCTCTTGAAGATACTGAAATTAGCAAACAACTATCTCGTTCTTTAATTAAAAAAGGAATCAAAATTCAAACTCAAACAAAAGTTGAAAAAGTTACTAAAAAACCTTCTGGTGCCTTACTTCAACTCAATTCAAATGGAAAAATATCCGAAATAGAAACAGATATAGTTTTAGTTGCTGTAGGTATGGAAGGTAATGTTAAAGATATTGGTCTTGAAAACCTCGGAATTGAAATTGAAAATAATTTCATTAATATAAATGAAAACATGATGACCAATGTCGAAGGCATTTATGCTATAGGGGATGTGACTGGAAAAACACTATTAGCACATGTTGCATCTGCACAAGGTATTCATGCAATAGAGCATATTGCTGGTGAATCACCTTCCCCTATAAATTATTCATTAATGCCTAGAGCAATTTACTCAAATCCTCAAGTTGCAAGTTTTGGCATTACCGAACAACAAGCCATAAGCCAAGGAACTAAAATTAAAGTTGGAAAATTCCCTTTATCTGCGAGTGGTAAAGCAATGGCATTAGGCCATAACGAAGGGATGATCAAGATTATATCCGAATTTGAAAGTGGAATTATTTTAGGAGCACATATGGTTGGCCCGGAAGTCACCGAATTACTTGGTGAATTAGGTATTGCAACTATGTTAGAAAGCACCGAAGATGAACTTGCTATGACAATTCATCCACATCCTACAATTTCAGAATCAATTGTAGAAGCTTGCTTAGCCATGAACAATAAAGCGATCCACATGTAATTTTTTTAAATATCTTGTATAATCTTTTCAATATAAGAATATGGAACAATCAAAAACAATACAAATATACGAAAATATGCTTCTTATGCGTAGATTTGAAGAAGAAACAGGAAGATTGTACATGGAAGGTGCAATTCGTGGATTCTGCCATTTGTACATAGGTGAAGAAGCTGTTGCTGCCGGAACAATTTCATGTCTATCTGAAAAAGATTACATAATTACTCATTATAGAGATCATGGACATGCTTTAGCTAGAGGAATAGACCCGAAAAATGTCATGAGTGAACTAATGGGTAAATCTGACGGAACTAGTGCTGGCAAAGGAGGATCCATGCATATTTTTGATGTTTCAAAAAGGTTTATGGGTGGACATGCAATAGTTGGAGGACAATTACCAATTGCATGCGGATTAGGTTTTTCTTCAAAATATAAAGAAGAGGATTCTGTTGTACTATGCTTCTTAGGAGACGGAGCTGTTAACGAAGGAGAATTTCATGAATCTTTGAACTTAGCTTCATTATGGAAATTACCAATTTTATTTTGTCTAGAAAATAATTTATATGGAATGGGTACGCATGTAAATAAAACTAGATCATCTGGGGAAAATATCTATAAGATTGCAGATTCTTATAACATCCCTTCGCTCCAAGTGGACGGAATGGATGTTATAGAAGTTGAAAAAGCAACCCAAGAATCAATTGAAAAAATTAAATCTGGCCAAGGACCTATATTCATGGAAGCTCTCTGTTATAGATTTAGAGGACATTCTATGGCAGACCCAAGTTCCTATAGAAAATCTCAAGAAGTTAAGAATTGGCAAAAAAATGATCCAATTATTAAATTTGAAAGATTCCTAATTAATCAAAATATTATTGACCAGAAGCAAATACTTAAAATTAAAGAAAACGTCGATTCTGAAGTAGAGAAATCCATAGAATTTGCACAAAATAGCCCAGATCCAAAAATAGAATCCTTGTTTGAAAACGTATATAAAAATGAATAATTTGACATTAAGAGAATCAATTAAAAAAGGCTTGATCGAAGCATTAGAATCTGATCCAAATGTATTCCTGATGGGTGAAGATATTGGTGAATATAATGGTGCCTATGCAGTAACCTCAGGATTATTAAAGCAATTTGGTCCAAAAAGAATCATTGACACACCCATTTCAGAGTCTGTTATTTTGGGTACAGGTATAGGTTCTGCAGCTACAGGGTTACGCCCCATAATTGAAATTATGACAATAAATTTTTTACTCCTTGCATTTGATCAGTTAATTAACCATGCTGCAAAACTTAGATATATGTCTAATGGACAACTAGAAGTTCCTCTTGTATTAAGAACTGTTACTGGAGGAGGCGCACAACTAGGAGCTACACATTCTCAAAGCTTTGAAGGTTGGCTAGCATCAGTTCCAGGACTAAAAGTAGTTTGCCCTTCAACTCCTAAAGATGCTTTGGGATTATTTCGAACTTCAATGAAACAAAAAGATCCCGTAGTTTTTGCAGAGCATGCTCTATTATATGGAGTACGAGGTGATGTGCCCGATAAGTTCTATGAAATTCCATTTGGCAAAGCAGATATCAAACGCCCTGGAAACAAAGTAACAATTATTTCTTACTCAGGTATGGTCAGAACATGTATTCAAGCAAGTGAATTTCTATCAAAAAATTTCAATTTTGAATGTGAAGTAATTGACCTAAGAACATTACGTCCTTTAGACTTTGAAACAATAATTAAATCAGTTAAAAAAACTGGCCGTGCTGTGGTAGTCGAAGAAGCATGGAAAACAGGTGGCTTTGGAGCAAATATAAGTGAAACAATCCAATTAGAAGCTTTCGATTATCTTGACAGCCCAGTCATTAGAATTGCTTCTGAAGATGTTCCCGCTCCCTACAACCGAAAACTTGAACTTGATACAATGCCAAGTGAACAAAAAATTGTAACAGCAATTAAACAAAATTTTTCTATTTAAAGAGAGGTAAATTCTGGGAACTACATTAAATATGCCGCAAATGGGTTATGATATGCAAGAGGGGACTCTAGTAAGATGGTTGAAACAGGTTGGAGATCAAGTTCAAATTGGAGAACCAATTGCTGAAATAGAAACTGATAAAGCAGTAATAGAATTCGAATCTACAACTTCTGGCCAAATTACACAAATAATTGTTGATGAAGGTACATTAGTACCTGTAGGGCAACCAATAATTGTTATTGATTCTGGCCAACAAACAAATCAAGAAACCTCTATTCCTGATCTTCCCAAAGATACAACTCCAGAC
>CEOQ01028980.1_pt1 | contig 59618 bp, 50 predicted proteins | sample 361351 | NCBI WGS metagenome assembly CEOQ01 (sample SAMEA2619907, study PRJEB7988) | marine metagenome | biome: marine biome (ENVO:00000447); feature: deep chlorophyll maximum layer (ENVO:xxxxxxxx); material: "saline water (ENVO:00002010), including plankton (ENVO:xxxxxxxx)" | depth 60 m | reverse complement strand
ACTAAACATTAGAATCTCCAGACTTTCCTTAGTTGATTGGTAGGGAAAAACCATATAAATCACACAATCAAATGTGAGTATCTATATTTATTTATATTCTAATAGTTGATACAAACTATGTCAAGTACTATACTATGGCGCATGCTATATCGAAATATTGTTAAAACAACACTTCCCATTGTGGATTAGATTGAATTTATTCAAATCTTTGTTGTTTCCAAGGGTCTCCTTCCATGTGATAACCACGAGATTCCCAAAATCCAGGGTTATTATTTCTAGTAAATTGTAATCCTTTGACCCATTTTGCACTTTTCCATGCGTATCTTTCAGGCAAAACTAATCTAAGAGGGCCTCCATGTTCAGGCTTAAGCGGTTCTTGATTATGTGAGTATGCCAAAATACCTTTGTGCTGAATTAACGTACTATATTGGACATTTGTTGTATACCCTCCGTAACAATGTATCATTATATTGTCGGATAAAGCTGTTATATTCAAAGATTTGATTAGTGTTGATACTAATACACCTTCCCATTCGTCATTTATTCGACTCCATTGAGTTACGCAATGGAAATCTGACAACAGGTTATATTTTGGGAGTTTTTGTAATTCTTGCCATGTTATGGTGATTGGTTTTTGTATTAATCCATATATTTGTAATTCCCATGTATCCAAGTTGATATCTGGAATTGAACCGAAAGTCATGATTGGAAATTTATCTGTAGTTATTTGGCCTGGCGGTATTTTCATATAGTTATTCTTTAAGAATTTAAATTGTATATCATCTAGTTATAAAATTAAGTTAATCTTTTGGGAATATACCTACAAAATTTAGTTGCAAATCCTTCAGGGTAATATCTATGCTTGCCTTTACTAATTAATGCAGTATTATTTGAATATAGATATAGGGTAATATAAATATCTAATAAATTGTAATCAATAACTCATGGTGAATTATATGGTTAATTCGAATGGTAAATTTGAAATAAAAAGACCTGTGTTAGTGGGAGATACAGCGGACATTCATTTGCAAAGAGCACTGACTATTTTGCGTAATGAAAATATTAATCCTATTGTTTCAGTAGAACTCGCCCCACAAAATAGTGGGGTATTTTGTGGCCGAGAAGAGGTTATCACCTTATTGCAAAAAATATTACCAGATAGTGGTACAGAAGTATGGTCGTTAGATGAAGGCGAATCTGTTGAAGCAAACGAAGTAGCATTTACCATTAAGGCACCATATGGTTCAATAGGACTTTATGAAACTGCTATACGTGGCATGCTGGCATCTTATACTGGTTGGGCCACAGCAGCGAAAGAGTGTGTTGATGCAGCTGATCCTACCAAAGTTGTTGGATATGGGGCAAGCTATATTCATCCGGGTGTGGCTGCTGAGTTAGATTATGCTTGTATAGTTGCTGGATGCATTTCATGTTCTACCACACTTGGAGCAAGATTAGCTTCTATACATCCAATGGGAAGTATGCCCTCTTCTTTGCTTTTGATAATCGGAGATACCCCCAAAGCTACACAGTTGTTTCATAAACACATGACCCAAGATGTTAGGAGATTTGCATTGGTAGATGTGTTGCGGGATGAATCTGAAGATGCTTTGGCTGTTGCACAAGTGTTGAAAGAAGAGTTGAGAGGTATAAGAATTAATACACCTGAATCTCGTGGAGGATTAAAGGTAGACTTAGTTAAAGAAATAAGAAAACGGCTAGATTTAGCAAATTACAAACATGTAGAAATAATGGTAGGAGACAATTTAACACCTGCAAAGATTTCAGAATTCGTTAAGGCTGGAGCGCCTGTTTCATTATTCGCAATTGGAGCATATGTAGCATCTGCTCCATCTAATCCGTATTCCTTTGATATTAAAGAGATTGACGGATCTCCTGTTTCAAGAAGAGGTAGTGTGCCTGGAATGAGTCAGGTTCCTAGATTAAATAGGGTAATCTAGGGGTTCATATTGATTCGAAATTTATCTGAATAGCTTTATTGGTTGTATTTTTAATTTTTGCCCAATTTGATATGCGCCACCCTACTACCCAAATTATCCCAGCATCAGAACATACTAAGGGAATCCTATCTCTATCATAGGAAGGTATTTTCAAGTCGACCATAAAATCCTTTAATCGTTTGGAGTGATTCATCCCTAAGGGAATAAAAGTGTCACCTAGTTTTCTAGTTCTTACGTGTAAATCCGTTTTCAATAGAGAAATATCAAAAATTTCTGAATAAGGTGATTTTTTCAAATGTTTTAATAGGTCTAGATTATTTTTATCTGGTATATCAATCAATTTTGATTTGATTTTCCAACTAGATAAATTCATTTTGCCTGGGATTTTAAGTTTATGAGATCCTTTGATTGCCGGTAAGATATTTAGGTCGGTCTCATTTTTAAAAAACAATGCTTGGCCGTAGCTTATCAGGCAGTAAAATTCGCAAGTCTGTTTTTGTGAGCCAGTTCTTGCATTTTCAACTAACGAAATCAAATCATAATAGTCATGGTGCTCTATTCCTCTTAAATCTCCGCGTAACCGCCTTATGGTATGCATTAGTATCTCGATTTTAATATAGGTGGTTTGTGAATTGAATTTGTCAATATCTATCGCAAAATGGTTCCCTTTTAATGAGACAAGTTCGTTGAATGTCTTTTTAATATTATGTTGTGCGTCGTTAATTACAGTAGAGCTAATCTTCGATAATTTAAGTAGAGAAGTTTTAATTGATGGATTGAATGTTTGCAGATAAGGAATTAGCTCAATTCTAATTTTATTGCGTGTAATCTCGGTATTAGCATTGCTTTTGTCTATTCTTACTTCAATGTTGTTGGTTGTACAATATTCAAGTGTTTGATTCCTTTCTATATTCAGCAAGGGTCTAAATAATGTGAAGTTATGAGAATTGATTTTTCTTGTAGTGAGTGTTTCCATGCCCTTCAATCCATTTAGGCCGGAACCTCTGATTATATTCATTAATATAGTTTCTACTTGATCATCAAGTGTATGGCCTAGAGCTATTATTTTTGCTGCCGATTTTATAGCAACCTTAGACAAAAAATCATATCTCAAATCTCGTGCGGCTTCCTCGACAGATAATTTTTTATCATTTCGATATTTTGAAACATCTATAGATTTAACAGTATATGGTATGTTAAGTTTTTCGAAGTGATTTTTGACAAATTCAGAGTCATTTAATGAATCTGTTCCTCTTAATTGATGATTTAAATGTGCGCCGTGTATCTTAAAATTATATTTCGTGCTTAATCCATGCAGGCTATTTAGCATAGCCATGGAATCTTGGCCACCTGAGATAGCTGCAATAATTACAGGTTGCTGTTTGAAGTTTATGGTTGAAATGGAATTTTGAATTTCTTCATAAAGAAATTATTAATATCATATCCGGACATAATACATTTTATTTTTCATGTTTATTTGCTGAGAATTGTTAATTTTACTTTTTCAATTTTCATTTTATTCATCGAGATGATTTCTAGCCGAAAGTTCCTGTAATTAAAAACCTCGCCTCCTGAAGGTATATCTCCAAGAATATATAATACAAATCCTGCTAAAGTTTCATAGTCTCCGTCGGGGATGCTTGTGCCCAAAATATTATTAACATCGTCGATATCTATTCCGCCATCGACTCTGTAAGTATTGGTGCCTATAATTTCATATTCAATGTTAGGACTAGCTCCTTCTTCTCCAACACTTCCAACTATTTCTTCTAAAAGACCTTTTATTGTTACCAGACCAGCTATCCCTCCAAATTCATCAATAGCGATTGCCATCTGATTGCCAGTTTTACGAAGTTCATCAAATAATTCTGAAATACTTTTTGTCTCAGGTATAAAATATGCATCTCTAATTACATCTGTCAAAGGTGATTGGAGATCAAGATTTTTAGGGCGTAAAGACATGCTTTTTAAAACGTCTTTTGCTGAAATTATGCCTATGATATTGTCATTGGTTTGTTTGAATACTGGGTATCGAGTGTGGGTATGTTTTGCGATAGTTTTTAAGAATTCCTGGATTGTTGAATTGTTAGGTACAAATATCATTTCTGTCCTAGGCGTCATAACTTCTCTTACTTCTTTATCTCCAAATTTAAATACTCGGTCTAATAATTCAGCTTCTTTAGTTTCAATTACGCCTTCCGATTCACCTATGTCTATCAAAGAACGTAGTTCATCTTCAGTTATTGCAGTATCTTGTTTAGTATCCTTTTCAAAAGCTTCTGATAATTTGGTGATTGATTTTAAAGCGAACAAAATTGGTAGAAATATCTTGGATAATAAATTCAAAGGGCTACAATAAACGAAAACTAGGTTTTCGGCATATTTAATTGCTAGTGTTTTAGGTAGAATTTCGCCAGCGATTAACAAAAGAATTGTTCCTGTTATAGTAGCAATTAGAATAGCAACATTTTGATCGCTAATTAAAGAAATTGCTAATGCGGTAATGGTGGCGGTAAAGGTTACGTTTACAAGGTTATTACCCAATAAAATTACTGAAAGCAAATTTGCGGGATCTTCAAGAAGTTTAGATACTCTTAGTGCTCGAGGATCCTTTATGTTTATCAGATGATTTAATCTAGAAGTCTTTTGTATTGTCAAAAAGGCTGATTCAGCACTAGAGAAAAAAGCAGATAGAAATATACATACAACTATTATTCCAAGTGAACCTATAAAATCAAACATATAATTGTCCTAGCATATTTCAAAAAAATATTTGAGCTTATATAGTTTTCAGTTGATGTTTTCAGAAATTAAACTTTGGATTTGAGAAGAAATCTCTATATTTTCAGATAAGAATGATTTCGCATTTTCCTTACCTTGGCCCAACTTTGTTTCATTAAAGGAATAGAATGCTCCACTTTTTTGTATTATTCCTAATTCCGTACCAATATCAACAATATCTGACTCTTTACTAATGCCAGAATTAAACATAATGTCGAATTCAGCTACTTTAAATGGAGGAGCAACTTTATTTTTAACTATTCTAGCTTTAACCCTAGATCCAATTATATCGGTACCCTTTTTTATAGATTCGGTTCTTCTTAAATCTATTCGGAGAGAGCTGTAAAACTTTAATGCTCTTCCACCTGGTGTTGTTTCGGGGTTACCCCATATAATGCCAACTTTCTCTCGTATTTGGTTTATAAATAAGACTGCGCAATGCGATTTATTTATTGCTGCAGTCAATTTTCTTAAGGCCTGAGACATTAATCTAGCTTGTAAACCTACATGCGCATCACCCATATCACCTTCAAGTTCTACTTTGGGTACTAATGCTGCTACACTGTCGAGTACAAGTATTTCAATAGCCCCGCTACGTACTAAATATTCGCATATTTCTAAAGCTTGCTCAGCAAAATCGGGTTGTGATATTAATAAGTCTTCTGTGTTTACACCACATCTTTTGGCGTAATCAGGGTCAAGGGCATGTTCAGTATCGATATACGCAGCAGTACCACCTGTTTTTTGACATTCAGCCATCAAATGGTAAGCTAATGTTGATTTTCCAGAAGATTCTGCACCGTAAACTTCAGTTACTCTTCCTTTAGGGATGCCATTTATTCCTGTTGCGATATCTAATGACAGTGATCCGGTTGATATCCCCCCAACTACTTGAGCAAGGTGTTTTGACTCGCCAAGTTTCATTACCGAGCCATTCCCAAAATGATTATTTATTTGCCCAACAGCAATTTCTAAAGCTTTAGCTTTGCCACTATCCATATTTTATAATTTCACCTTTTAATTCTTAGATGTTCGAATAATAACATGAGTTTAAACCTCACTCAATTATAGTTTTGTGTTTGGTATAGCCTCGTTCGTGTACCATTATGAGGAAAATCGATTAATATTGATTGCCAAAAACAAAAACTAGGTTTGCAATATATCCTAAAGGATCAATTAAATAATTAGTGGTTTCAATAAAACCAGCTAACGTTACATTTTTAAGTATTAGATGAAAATTCGTAATTTTTTACTAGATCGATAACAGATAATACAAATTTACGGTCAATTTCCGACAAATGAAAAAGATTAACATCTATCGATAAATTCAGTGAACCACCACTTTTTAAATTAATGGTGGATTGATTTATGTTTGATTCACTTGATTTAATCGAACTAATATCTGTTGAAAGAAAGTGTGTCGCAGGATTTGTTTGTGGAGCTTTCGGTCCTGTTTCTAAACTTTTACTTTTTGACCTGTATTTTGACATTTTTTTAATCGAATTAGAAAGAGGGAGTTCTGCTTCTATGGAGGCACTTATAAAAAAAGAAATAGCTTTCCTTAATGTGTGCCCATCTATCGGATATGTTTTGAACCAGGAAACTAATATTGCAGGAGTAGCTCGATGCAATTCTTCAAAATGTACGAAATTATAGGAGTTTTGTATTAAGGCCTTCAAAATTAAAGTTTTCTTGTCAAAGTTAGCTTGTATTAAATTTTCAAGCTCTGGTAATGGGCTGTTTCCCTCAATTAATTTTAAAAACCTTAACGATGCCATCAATTGAGATCCTGTACTTCCACTAAATTTATCATGCCAAAAGGATCTATCTAGTCTAAGTGGCACACCCTCTACCTTTAACCAATCCAATAAGGTTTTAAATGTATTAAAGCTTACATAAGGAGGAGATAGACTGTGATTGTATTGGATTTTATCGGGTAAACTATTCATTTCAATATCATTATGCCACAAATCAATAATATGTGCCATATGTTAATGGCACACCCTTGGACTAAATTTGAAACAGGTAATGGCACATGATAATTTTGTAATATGTTGGCAGTTAACCAACAAACTGAATATCCTCAGGATTTGTGTATTTTAACCGAGGATACCCCAAAGTGTTTCAGGGGAAGTGCGCCCTTCCCCTGAAACAGAAAGGTATATGAATTAGTTATATAAGTGGATTTTCAAAGAAACTCGCAATTTGGAATATAACCAAACTATTGGTAGTTTTTTATATTTGTCTAAAATTTTTATAAGTTTTATACTAGCAATAATGTTTCAATCTATCGGTGTTTGATTTAAGTTGATAGGAGGCTGATTTGGTTACAAAAACACAATATGGATATGTGAAGCCTGCTTCTCTAGAAGAGGAGATGAAAAAATCCTACCTTAGTTATGCCATGAGTGTAATAGTGTCTAGGGCTCTTCCTGATGTACGTGATGGTTTAAAACCTGTACAAAGACGGATTCTCTATGCAATGCACGATTTAGGAATGAGACCTGGTTCTTCTTTCAAAAAGAGTGCTAGGTTGGTTGGTGAAGTTTTAGGAAAATACCATCCACATGGCGATAGTGCTGTGTATGAGGCTATGGTACGCATGGCTCAAGATTTTTCTTTGAGGGTTCCTTTAGTCGATGGCCAAGGTAATTTTGGTAGTGTTGATGGAGATCCTCCGGCAGCAATGAGGTATACAGAGTCGCGATTAACTAGAGAAGCTGAATTAATGTTGGCTAATTTAGATCAAGATACTGTTGATTATTCCGAAAATTTTGATGGTACTCTTGAGGAACCGGCTATATTGCCCGCAAGATTGCCTAACCTATTGGTAAATGGAGCCACTGGCATAGCTGTTGGTATGGCTACAAACATACCTCCTCACAACCCGACTGAAGTATGCAATGGAATAATCCATCTAATAGAAAATCCTGAATCTACAATAGAAGAATTAATGAAATATATCAAAGGTCCTGATTTCCCCACAGGGGCGACGATTATGGGCAAAGAAGGTATTAAGAACGCATTTGAAACAGGAAGAGGTCAAATTATTGTAAGAGCTACAGCATCTGTTGAAGAAGCAACAAAAAGATCAAGCAAGATGAAAATAGTTGTATCTGAACTACCTTATCAAGTAAACAAAGCTAGTTTGGTTGAAAAAATAGCAAGTTTGATTAAAACCAAAAGACTTGAAGGTATATCAGAAATACGAGATGAGTCAGATAGAAAAGGGATGAGAATAGTTATGGATTTGAGGAGCGGAGCTCAAGCCCTCGTGTTGCTTAATAATTTATATAAATACACGCCTATGCAAAGTTCTTTTTCAGTTAATATGATTGCTCTGGCTAATGGCGTTCCAAAACTAATTAACATTAAAGAAAGCCTGAATTACTATATACAATTTAGACAAGAGGTCATTTCAAGGAAATTCAAGTTTGAGTTGAAAAAAGCTAAAGCACGATGCCATATATTAGATGGGTATCGCGTCGCCATTGCTAATATAGATGAAGTTATTGATTTAATTAGATCTTCCCAAGATGTTGATGAAGCAAAAACGCAACTTATAAGCAAATTCAGTCTAGATGCAATACAAGCCCAAGCAATTCTAGAAATGCAATTGCGAAGACTAGCAGCACTAGAAACTCAAAAAATTGAAGATGAGTATCAGAATTTGCAAGAGCGAATTAGATACTATGAAGAACAACTAGCAGATCCTCATAAGATACTTGCAGTTGTATCTGAGGAAACTCAAGAAATGAAGAAGGCACTGAGAGGTGCTAGGCGTACGGCTATAACGGGAACAGTCCAAGAATTTACAAGAGAGCAACTTGAAGCTCATGAACAAATAGTCGTTACACTTAGTGAAAATGGATATATAAAACGTATACCTGCAGATACATACAGGAATCAGCACCGCGGTGGTAAAGGTGTTGTAAGTATGAATATCAAAGATGATGATCCAGTAAAACATATAATTGTATGTGACACCCATGACACTCTGCTGTTCTTTACCAATAAAGGTAGAGTTTTGGCTATGAGATGTTTTGAGTTGAGAGCTGATATAGCAAGAAACACGCGAGGAGTTCCAGTCCGAAATGTAATATCTCTTGCTGAAAATGAAACTGTTAAATCTATAATAGGTGTTAACAGTCTTAAACGTCCTGATTTATATTTAGTTTTAGCAACCAAGAATGCTTCAATTAAAAAAGTGCAGATGAACAAGTTAAGTTCATTGATAACGGAAAGCGGTCAAATACGCAGAGGTGGTTTGATTGTTATGAAGGTTAAAAATGACGATGAAGTAGTTTCAGCAAAGAATTGTAAAGAAGATGATGATGTAATGATGGTTACAGAAAATGGAAAGTCTATAAGATTCGCAATTACTGATATTTTGTCACGTTCCAGGCAAGCTGGAGGGGTTAGAGGGATGTTATTGGATAAAAAAGATAAGATGGTTTCAATGGATGTGGTTGTACCTGAATCCAGATTATTAGTAATTAGTAAAAATGGTTATGGTAAGTTAACAGATTTATCAAAGTACAGGCCACAGAAAAGAGCGGGGTCTGGATTAAAAACCATGAATGTAACTAAAAAGACTGGAACTGTGGCAGCAGCAGAAGTTATAGCAGGTAGTGATGAGGTTTATGTTATTTCTAGGAAAGCTCAAGTAATGCGAACAAGTTTAGATGAAATAAGGAAAACCGGAAGAGTTGCACAGGGTGTGAGGATATTCAACCCGCGTCCTGGAGATTATGTTTCTGCGATGGCTTGCATGCGGGAATTCAAATATGAAGATCAACCTGAACAATTGAAACTTGTAGGTGCCAAGTTAATGAATAAAGAAAAAGAATAGTTTTTTAATAAGTCCTCAAAATTGCGTTTGATGGGTTTATTGGTTTAATGCTGTATGTTTGATTCTATCTCCACAAAATTAAATGATATCTTTTTCATGCTGGGTAAGAAGGGTACCCTAAGTGAAAAAGATATTGATAAAGTTCTACGTGAGATAAGAATTGCCTTATTGGAAGCAGATGTTGGGTTTAAGGTTGTAAAGCAGATTATAGAAAACATAAGAGAAAAGTGTAATTCTGTAGAGTTGCGTACCAGCGTTGCTCCTTCACAGGTAATTCTAAATGTTACTTCGGAGGTTTTAACTTCCATTCTTGGTTCTGAAGTAAGTGAATTGCAATTGAAATCTGAGTCTATTCCAGTAATTTTAATTGTCGGACTTAATGGTTCGGGTAAAACCACTACAACTGCGAAACTGGCTGCGCATTTAAAAACTAATGGACAAACACCTGTTTTGATAGCTGCTGATATACATAGACCTGCTGCTGTTGAACAACTGAACATCTTAGGTGATTCTATTGAGGTTGCAGTCTATTCTCCAAAAATCAGTGACTCAGCGCCCGAGGTTGTAACAAGAGGGATAGAATTTGCAACTAAAAGGCAAGCAACTTGTATTTTAATTGATACTGCTGGAAGATTTCAGGTAGATGAAGACCTGATGAAAGAATTAAAGCAAATTTATGCTAAAGCCAATCCAATTGAGACTTTACTTGTATTAGACGCGATGGCTGGTCAGGATTCGGTTAACGTGGCTGAAACTTTTGCGAAAGACATTGGATTAACAGGTGTAGTGTTAACTAAGATTGATGGAGATGCTCGTGGAGGAGCGGCGTTATCGGTAGTTTATACAACTGGTGTCCCTTTGAAATTCCTGGGTACGGGAGAAAAAATAAATGATATAGAAATATTTCACCCAGATCGAATAGCATCAAGGATATTGGGAATGGGAGATATCGCTGGTTTAAGTGAAATCGCTGGTAAGTCATTTAGCCATAACCAAGCAAAGCAATTAGAAAAGAAGATAAAAAGAGACGAATTTGATTTAAATGATTTAGTTGCTCAAATGAATCAAATAAAAAAAATGGGTTCATTAACCGGGCTTATTGAAAAAATCCCTGGATTATCCAAAAAAAATATTCAGTTACCGAACGGTGAAGATGGAGAAAAAAACCTTAGGAAGATAGAAGCCATTGTAAGCTCAATGACGTTGAATGAAAGAAGAAAACCAGGAATTATTGATGGTAGCAGGCGAAGGAGAATAGCAAAAGGAAGTGGTACAAAACCCAATGATGTGAATAATTTACTAAATCAGTTTTCTCAAATGAAAAAAATGATGAAACGAATGAGCAAAGGTGATTTAAAGGGGCTTTCAATGTTTAGATAGCAACCAATCTTGTGTTATATATGTTTGATACGGTTATCTTTTTTAATTTAATGGTTTGCAATCATATTTTGAATTGTTGGTTTTTGGTTTAATAAATTAAAATAAGTTTCTTATAAGGCAATGAGAATTATTTTATTTTCGATTTTCACAATGGAGGGATGGCAGAGTGGACGAATGCGACGGTCTTGAAAACCGTTATATCGGCAACGGTATCGTGGGTTCGAATCCCACTCCCTCCGCCATGAGGTACTAATATTTTGAGTTTTAAACTCAAATGCTTATAGAGGTAAATATAATTGAGGATACACGAATATCAAGCAAAAGAAATTATTAGCAATTTTGGAATAAAAATTCCAAAAGGAGGTAATGCCGAAAACCCGGAAGTCGCCTTCGATTTAGCTAGAGGATTAGGAGGTAGGTGTGTTGTTAAAGCACAAGTATATTCTGGTGGTAGAGGTAAGGCTGGAGGAGTTAAGTTAGTTCAAAACGCTGAAGAATCCAAGACAGAAGCAGCACGTCTAATAGGATCTCGATTATATACTGAACAGTCAGGACCTAACGGATTATTGGTTTCATCAGTATTGATAGAAGAGCCAATTAACATATCCGGAGAAATATATATATCAATTTTGGCAAATCCTGAAACCGAAACACATATAGCTATGTTAAGTAAATTTGGTGGAGTTGATATAGAAGAATTAGCAGAAAAATCTCCTGAAAAAATCAAGCGATGCGAGATTGATCCAGTTATTGGTTTGATGGACTATCAGGTTAGAGATTTAATTTATGAAGCAGAGATAGATTTCGAAAAACGTAAATCAGTATTTCATATTTTGACAAGCATGTATCAAATATATAGTAAGTATTATTGTTCTTTGATAGAAATCAATCCTTTAGCAATTACAGATAGTGGGGATTTAATTGCTGCTGACGCAAAGATTTTATTTGATGATGATGCTTTATATAAAAATAAAGAATTATTCAAATTAAGGGATATTGCTCAAGAGGATCCTTTGGAATCTATTGCCCGTGAACATAATATTAGCTATGTCAAATTGGATGGAGACGTCGGTTGTTTGGTAAATGGTGCTGGTTTAGCTATGGCAACAATGGATGTTACTACTAGTTCAGGTTCTGGACCAGCAAATTTTTTAGATGTTGGTGGAGGAGCAAGCCCTGATAAGGTTTGCGAAGCGATGAAAATCATACTGTCGGATAGTGATGTCGAAAAGATATTGGTGAATATCTTTGGTGGTATTCTTCGTTGTGATTTAGTAGCAACTGGAATCATTAAAGCGTTTGATAGTGTAGAAAACAAAAATGTTCCATTGGTGGTTCGCATGGCTGGTACTAATGCAGATGAGGGTATTTCTATATTAAAACAATCTGATTTACAGGTTGTTTTCGTACAAAATTTGGATGATGCTTCAATTGCGATCAGGGAGAGTTAAAATCAATGTCGATAATAATAAATAAAGATACAATTGTCTTAGTTCAAGGGATAACTGGGAAAGAAGGAAGTTTCCATGCTGAGAAATGCTTAGAATATGGAACTAAGATAGTTGGTGGTGTTACTCCAGGCAAAGGTGGTTCTAAAATATTTGGTGATTTAGATGTTTACGAAAATATGAAAATTGCCGTAAAAGAGACTAATGCGAACACCTCTTTGATATTCGTTCCTCCCGCATTTGCTCCTGACGCTATATTTGAAGCCGTTGATTCGGGAATTAAAACTATAATAGTAATTGCTGAGGGGATTCCAGTAAGCGATACTTTGAGAGTAATAAACAGTATTAGGTTAAAAGAGAATGTAAGATTAATTGGGCCAAATTGCCCTGGGCTTATTTCACCAGGAGACAAATGTAAAGTTGGTATAATGCCTGGTAATATACATAAGCCTGGTAGAGTTGGAATAGTTTCAAGAAGCGGGACTCTTACTTATGAAGCAGTAGCTCAACTAACAGAATTAGGTATTGGTCAATCAACTTGCATAGGCATAGGTGGTGACCCAGTTGTAGGAACATCATTTGTTGATGTTTTGAAATTGTTTAATAACGATCCGAATACCGATTCAGTTGTTATGATTGGTGAAATTGGAGGTACTAAAGAGCAAGAAGCAGCAGATTATATAAAAAATGATTTTAATAAACCAATTGCAGCTTTAATTGTTGGTAAAAGTGCCCCTGCTAATAGAAGAATGGGTCATGCAGGAGCAATAATTACAGGTAAATCTGGAAGTGCAATGGATAAAATCAATGCTTTAAAATCAGCAGGGTGCTCTATAATAAATTCACCTGCCCAGATTGGGGCCACAGTGAGAGAATTATCAGAGTGTTAGGAGAATTGTGCGGATAATGATTTATATGCGAGGTGATTTTGTCTGTTTTAAAACAATTTGATATCTCTGGCAAGAATATTGTTATTACGGGTGCTTCGAGAGGGATAGGAAAAGGGATTACAAGGGTACTGGCAGGATCTGGTGCAAATATACTATGCACAGCTTTAACTAATGTGTATTTAAAAAAATTAGTTGAAGAGCTTAATTCTGTAGGTGTAAATATTGAGGTGTTGTCTACAGATAACACTACAATTTCCGGGTGGGATAGGACAATAGATTTTGCCTTACAAAAATTTGGCAGTATCGATGTACTTATAAATAATTTAGGAGATGCGATATCAAAACCAGTGGCTAACTTGCCCGGTAATGAATCTTCAATGACGATAACGGATTGGAATAAAATAATAGATATAAATTTAAACCACGCATTTTTGGGTTGCAAAACTATTGGTCCACATTTTCTTAAGCGGAAAAAGGGTAAAGTGATAAACATCACAGGTGTTGCAGCAAGACAAGGGTCTTCTCATATGACTGCATACGCAGCAGGAAAGGCTGGATTGGCTAGATTTACGCAAGCTTTGGCTCTAGAATGGGCGCCATATAATATATTGGTTAATTCTATTGCTCCTGGTGCTTTTCCAGATGCTGATTTAGAGGATGAGCAATTTTTGAAAGAAAGAGAAGAATGGGCTAAATCAAACGTACCTTTAGGTAGATTTGGCGATTTAAACGAAGTAGGTTATTTAGCGGCATATCTGGTTTCAGATGCATCCAACTATATGACCGGCCAGACTATATATTTAGATGGTGGCCTCACATACGCTTGAAACAATATTTATACTGTTACTACGCTGTTTTCCAATATACCAATATCAGTTATTTCTATACGTACCAAGTCCCCTTCTAACAAGCTGAATTCAGGTGGTGGTATTATCGGTGTTCCCGTTAAAAAAGTTGTCATGTTCGGCACGGAGTTACTTTTGATTAGCCATTTTTTGAGATTTTCGAATTCTCGAGACATGAGCGAAGTTGAAGAGTGTTCTTTGAATATGAGTTGATCTTTTCTAAATATAGAACATTCTATAGTTAACGCCTTAGGGTTAGTCAAGCTACCAATAGTTGCAAAACTAGGCCCAATAGCACAACATTTATTATATGTTTTAGCTTGTGGTAGGTATAAAGGATTTTCTCCTTCGATTGATCTGCTACTCATATCATTGCCAATTGTATATCCAACTATCTCATTTTGATATAAAACTAGTGCTAATTCTGCTTCTGGGACATTCCAGTGTGAATCTTGCCTAATGCCGATTTCGTCAAATGGGCCGACAGACCTTTCTTTTGTTGCCTTAAAAAAAATTTCTGGTCGGTCTGAATTGTATACTTTTGCATATACGTCAGGGGTTTCACTTTCTCTTTTACGTTCAAGCTCACTTGATTTATAAGTTACTCCAGCAGCCCATATTTCTGTAGGTGTATAAGGTTGGCACATTCTAAATAGGCCAGATTTTTCTTTAGATGAAGAAATCAAGTCTTCTAAATTGATCTTAAGGTTTGTTGGGTTCAATAACGACAAAGCTAGATTATCTAAGGCGGTGAAGTTACCATCGGTTAATTCCAGCAATTTTTCAATGCTTGATAACGGTCCATCGTTGTAAGCCATACCGCAAAGTGTGCTGTCATCTATTTGTGCGGTTAAAAAGACTTCTTTTGTATTATTATTGACTACTTTATAAAATCGCATTTTATTAATTCCTTTCAATAATACTTATAATTTATCAACATAATAACATTTTAAATATTTGGTGGAGACTGTTTAGTTGACAAGAAAAAACAGACAAACATATACTTCCAACAATAAGTAGTTTCACTCATGGAAAGTGTAGCCACCAAGTGGTGGTAATAGTAAACTTCTAATCTGTATATGTGATACAAGGTATTTGATAATTTGGCAAAGTATATTTTTGTAACAGGTGGAGTAGTCAGTTCAGTAGGTAAAGGTATAACCACTGCCTCAATAGGACGTATTCTCAAAAATCGTAAACTTTCGATTTCAGTGCTAAAACTTGATCCATATCTTAATGTTGACCCTGGAACTATGTCACCATATCAGCATGGGGAGGTTTTTGTAACAGAAGATGGTTCCGAAACCGACTTGGATTTAGGTCATTACGAGCGATTTATTGATATTAATTTAGATAAATTGTCCAATATGACTGCTGGTCAAGTCTATGTGGATGTTTTGGCACGTGAGAGAAAAGGAGAATTTTTGGGAGGGACTATTCAATCGGTTCCTCATGTAACTGATGCTATAAAAAAGAGAATAATAGCTGTTGGCGATGAGAGTAAATCAGAAGTTGTAATAGTTGAAGTTGGTGGTACTGTTGGAGATATTGAAGGACAACCTTTTCTTGAAGCTATTAGGCAGTTAAGAAATGAGGTTGGTAGAGATAATGTTTTTTATATACATGTAACTTATCTCCCTTTTATCAACGCTACTGGCGAACTTAAGACCAAACCAACACAACATAGCGTCAAAGAACTTAGAGCTATAGGAATACAGCCTGATGCGATATTATGTCGAAGTGAATACGACGTTGATGAAGATATAAAAGATAAAATAGCAATTCATTGCGATGTTTCAAGAAAAGGCGTTATTGGCATGCCTACTGTACCAAACATTTATCAGATCCCGTTAATTTTAGAAGAGGAAGGGTTAGGAAGCTTGATTGTTAATGCACTTAGTTTGTCTGGTAAGAATGTAGATATGGTTGATTGGGATATTATGGTTCAAGGTATGTTGAATTGTAAGTCGAATATGGAAATAGCAGTTGTTGGAAAATATATTGATTTAAAGGATGCTTATATTTCAGTTAAAGAGTCTTTGACTCATGCCGCACTTAAGCGTGGTTACAAATTACACATCAAATGGATTCATGCTGAGGATATAGAGTTGAGTGGCCCAGAAAATGTCCTTTCAACTGTCTCGGGTATAGTTGTTCCTGGTGGGTTTGGTCCTCGAGGAATCGAGGGAATGATTGAGACAGCTAAATATGCATATTTAAATAAAGTACCTTATTTAGGTCTTTGCTTAGGAATGCAGGTTATGGTTATATCAATGGCCAGGCATCTTTTGTCTTTACACGGAGCAAATTCTACTGAATTTAAAGATAAAGTATCTGAACCAGTAATAGATTTAATGCCGGAGCAAAAAAATATAACGGATATGGGTGGGACAATGAGGCTTGGAATATATCCTTGTAAATTGATGGATGGTACAAAAGCAAAAACTGCTTATGGCTTAGATCTTGTCAATGAAAGGCACAGGCATCGATTTGAGGTTAATAATAGATATTTAGAAGATTTTGAGGAAGTTGATTTGATTGCTAGTGGTAAATCTCCAGATGGTAAATTAGTAGAAATAATGGAACATAGAATCCATCCATTTATGCTTGGTGTCCAATTTCATCCAGAATTTTTATCAAGACCTAATAAACCTCATCCTATATTTAAAGATTTTATCGGAAATGCTGCCTCCGTAATTAGAGAAGGTGGACAGCATTCATTGAATATGGATTAGATGTTGGTTCATAATCCATTATTTATATAAAATCTAGACTATGTTTTATTGATATGTTATTATGGCGATATAGTTGAAACACTTATCCAATTATCCAAGTTTTCCTCAGATTTGATTAGCCCCGCTAGCCATTCTGTTTTCCGCTCGACACTACAACCTACCTAAACATGCAAATTGCAATAAAATAAACAGTAATTTTATCGGATTCATTAATCACAATAACGTCAAAATGTTTGATATCGGAATTTTAAGTTCCTTGCCTACATAGTGGTCGAGTTTTAAATAAAGTTTGTAAATCATAGAGTGAAGTAAAATGCCCAAAAAGAAAGTTGATAAAGCCTCCGAACAAGATTCTGAGAAATTGGATATACTCGAATTTCAAAGTAGAACCGACGCTGATTTGTTTCAAGAAGCGTTCGAATTAGGTTTGTATGATGAAGGAGCTAATCCCAAGCGTAGAGATTTAGTTGCTAAATTAATAACTCATATTGTGGAAGGCGGTGTGGATATAGTGGCTAATGGTGTTTTGTCTATTACTAATGATGGGTTTGGTTTTTTGAAATCCAAGGGTCAGCACAAGAATTCTAGTGATGTATACGTTTCTCAATCACAAATAAGGAGATTCAGCTTAAGGACTGGAGATGAAGTTTCGGGTCAAGTTAGACCTCCGAAAAACGGAGAAAGATATTTTGGTTTAATTAAGGTCGAGACGGTTAATACTTTAGAGCCAGAATCATCAAAAAACAGGCCTCATTTTGAAAAATTGACTCCTATATTTCCTAAAGATCTTCTTAAGTTGGAAACAAAGCCAGACCAATTATCCACTCGCTTAATTGATATGGTCGCACCGATAGGACGTGGCCAAAGGGGCATGATAGTGTCTCCTCCCAAAGCTGGTAAGACCACCCTATTAAAGCAAATAGCTAATGGAATCACAGATAATTTTCCTGAAGTGCACCTGATGGTAGCGCTCATTGGCGAAAGACCTGAAGAGGTTACCGATATGATACGCTCAGTTGATGGAGAGGTTTATAGTTCTACCTTTGATGAACCAGTTGAAGATCATTGTAAGGTAGCAGAATTGGTTTTGGAGAGATCAAAAAGACTTGTTGAGGCGGGTACGGATGTTGTGATTCTATTAGATAGTTTAACTAGATTGACTAGAGCTTACAATTTAGCTGTACCTACGAGTGGAAGAACCCTTTCTGGGGGTATAGATCCTGTGGCTCTTTACCCGCCGAAAAAATTTTTTGGTGCTGCTAGGAATGCTGAAGATGGTGGTAGTTTGACTATAATTGCAGCATGTCTTGTAGAAACCGGTAGCAGGATGGATGATGTTATTTATGAAGAATTTAAGGGTACTGGTAATATGGAAGTTCACCTAGAGCGTAAACTATCTGAAAAAAGAGTTTTCCCGGCCATAGATATTACAAGAAGCGGTACAAGAAGAGAAGAATTATTGCTTGATGAAAAGATACTTAAGCAAATATGGTTGTTGAGAAGAATGGTTTCCATATCTGGAGATAATAGGGATGGAGACTCATCTGATGTGACGCAAAAAGTGTTGGGGTTCATGTCTAAAAGTAAAAGCAACGAAGATTTTCTAGGGAAACTTAATAAGACGAGTAATGGTTCTAATTCATGAGGTTCAAATCAAACAATAGTGTCTTAATGATGTTTTGAATCAACCCTAAGCGATATTCGGGATTTTATGTATGCAGATTAAGTTGACATATAAAATCCTCTAATATAATATTTCGTTATATATAAATTTGGTATGGATTTAATGCTAAAATACACAAAATTAACAAGCTTTATTTTTAGTTTGAGAATTCTCGGAAATAAGGGTTGCAACTTGCTTGACAATCAAATATTCGTAGTGTAAAAATTCATTCTGTGTCAGATACTTATTCGTATTTAAATATACAAAAATAAATATAGGAAAATATTCTACCCTTAACAAAAAATAGTTAATAGGAATATCAAAAGGGGGTCGTCGTGAATAAATTTGCGAAATTTTCAGCACTGCTGGTGGCAGTAGTTACGCTGGTATCTGGAGCTATGTTGTACATGGGTACTGCATCAGCACAGTCAGTATCAGTGTCGCTAGGCCAAAAGTACGTCAGTAACAACGCTGTTGCTGATAGTACGGTTACTGTAACGGTTACTGATGTTGCCAGGAATGGTAATGCATCATCTGCAGATACAGTAGCAGCATCCGCGACTGTTGTGAAAAACCTTACAACAGGTGAGACAGTTACACTCGGTCTTACAGAAACTGGTGCTAACACCGGTATCTTTACGGGTACATATAGTGTCACATCTAGTACTACAACAGGTACTACGATAAAGGCAGCTGATGGTGAAACTATAAATGTTTCATATACAACAGCTGGCAATTTGACTATAGTAGCGCTTACTTCTGACAGCGTTGCTTATTCAACAGTTGATGCAACTGGTCCTGTGATTTCTAACAAGAGTCCTGTAGATGCAACATCTAGCAGGAGTCAATCACAGTTATTCCAGGCTGAAGTAACTGACGCTGGAATCGGCGTAGGTTCTACTGCAAGTGCTGTTCAAGGTAATAATACGATTACTGTTGATAGTGCTGCTTTCAGTCCTGTAGTTACAGATCTTGGAAGCGGAAGCTGGAGAATTTCTGTTGGTTTGACTTTATCTGAAGCAGCTCATACATGGTCAATAACTGCGTTGGACGCTTTGGGTAACTCAACAACAGCTACGGGGTTAGATGTAGAGATAGACTTGACACCTCCTGCTTTAGTTACTTCTGGTTCTGATAAAGCCGGAACAGGCGAAACAGCAGATACATCTACAACTGCTGGAGCTATCACGGCTGCTAGCAACCGAAAAGCTATCAGAGTTGGATTCTCTGATAAATTGAGTGGAGCAAGTATCGATGCTGACGGATCTGACTTCCGTATTCTTTTGAATAACGCAGATCTAGATGTCGAGAAAGCAGAATGGTTCGATAAGACTAATCTTAACGACCATGTATTTATAACATTAAAGAATGATATGCCTGCAGACGCTACTCCTGTAGTTAGAATTGTAGGTGATATCCAAGACGATGCTGGTAACACTACTGCTGTAGGTGAAATTACTGCAACAGACGGTTTGAAGCCAGTGATTACAGCTACTCTTACAGGAACCAGTACTTCTGGTAGAGCAGCTACATCCGAATCGATCACTTTAGCGATTTCAACGGATGAAACTGTTGTAGCTCCTGTAATAAGTACAGCTGAAGTCAAGAAAGTTGGAACTAATAATAATGTTGCAACTACTACAGCTGAAGTTGCTAATTCCTTTACAACTGTAGCAGCAGGTACATCCTTCTCTTGGGTGTACAAGTTCTCTGATGCGGGCGATAAAGGTCTATACAACGTATATATCTCTTTGACAGATACTGCAGGTAACACTCAGACATCTGGTCATGCATCGGATGCAGGTAACACATCTGCTACGTTGTTTGAAGTTGATAAAGCAGTTGGAGCAGTTGCTGTATCACCATCCTCCACAGACGATGCAGAGGCATTTGTGAACCTCGCATATACTGCTGAAGATGATGAATATACAACAGGTGCATTGACTCATGACAGTCATTCAACTGTTTCTGTAAGCAGCATTACTGTTGATGGCACTGCTGCAACAATCAATACGATTGATAACATTACATATACACTAGCTGCACCAACAGGTGGTTGGACAGTAGGTGAACACACCGTTGCTATAACTGCTGTTGACAATGCAGGAAACACTCTTTCTGAGGAGAAGAAGTTTACTGTAACAACAAGAGCTGCGTTAAGTATTGCTCTTAAGCCAGGATTCAACTTGATATCTCTATCAGGTGAACCAACTAGCAGTGACATAAATGATGTGATAGCAAGTACTCATCCAATTAACATGGTGATGACTTACGATCCTTCAGCAGCAGGTGGTTGGTTAGTAGCTGAAAGAAATCCTGACAACGGTAATAAGTTTGAAGGTACTTTGAGCACAATCGATTCTTCTACAGCTTATTTGGTAAGGACAACTACTTTCCAAGCATTAGAAGTATTGATACCAAGAGTTAAGCTTGCAGAGAGAGCATTGCCTAGAACAGTCTCATTAAGCTCTGGTTGGAACTTCGTTCCTGTACTAGACCTTAGTGGTGACCAGGCTGCTGGTGCTAGCCAGAATGCTTCAACTTACTTTGGTAGTGTTAGCGAAGTAATGGTTCTCGGTATAGATGCTGAGGGTCACCTTGCTCCAGCTTCAACAGTTGAAGTAGGTAAAGGTTACTTGGTTTACATGGACAGTGCCGATACTTTGGTACCACCTCAGTAAACTATATAGTAAGTATATTTACTAACTAGCTTAGTTAACATCCCCCTTACCCAAGCGTAGGGGGGATGTTTTTTTGTGAGAAATTGTGTGATAAAGTCAGTCAATTAAAACCTTGTCGAAGCTTATTGGTAATCGGTTGATATGCTATCATTGATAACAACAATATCTTGAATGGAATGACAAAGAGGTGTTTTTATATTGAAGATAATGAAGCTGGTATTTTTTTTAGTATTTGTATTTGTTGCAGGTATTTTAATGGTGGACAGAGTTTATGCCGAAGAAGAACCTGAATTAGTTTTACCTACTACCTATAGAGGCAGCGTTATTGTAGCCAATGGGGCTAGCGCAGAGGGAATGTCGATAACCGCACAGATTATCAAAGGTGATGGCTCTGTTTATACAACTGAGCCAGTGGAAGTAAGAAATGGTAGATATTTCATGTTGATGGTAGCACCACCAGATCTTTCTTATAAAAACGAAATTGTACGGTTTTATTTGGATGGGATTATTGAAGCAAGAGAAATTGACAGATTTGTACCAGGCCGATCAGGTACTGATCCTGCTACAGGAATGCAGTTTGGACCATATATTTTTGACTTAAGTTTTTCCAGTGTTCCTACTCCTACCCCTACTCCTACTGCAACTCCCACCTTAACTCCTACTGCAACTGCTACACCACTTCCTGCTAACCCAGCTATATTTTCTGGCTCAGTCGTCATTGCTGGAATGAGAGTACAGGAAGGTTCAACTATTTATGCAACAATAGGTGATTACAAATCTTTTCCAGCGGTAATTGAAGGAAATGATACATACAGAAACCTTGTGGTAGATCCTAATGACTATAGAGCGTTTGGTAAGACTATATATTTCTACCTGAATGATGTTCAGTCTAGAACGACTAAAACTTATATAAGTGGTTCTATCAATAAAAACGTTGATCTGATTTTTGTAGGTGTCCCTACATTTACTCCAACACCAACTCCGACTGCAACATTTACTCCTACTCCGACAAATACTGCAACTCCTACTCCAACTAACACTGCTACACCTACAAATATCCCAACAGCAACTCCAACAAATACTGCAACTCCTACAAACTCCCCAATTCCTACCGTTACTCCTACATACACTGCAACGCCAACCCCGGCATCGCCATCATTCTTAGTAGATAAAATTGATAATAAATCTACAACTACTGATGCTTCTGGGGGACAATGTTTTGGACCAGCGAATGTTTCTATGGCTACGGGAATAGGGAATTCAGTTTTAATGTTGGCTCCAATTTTATTTTTGGTAGGATATGTGAGGGTAGTTAACAAAAAAAAGAAATCTATTTAATTTTTGAGTGTATTAATCAATTAAATTACATGGGATATTTTCCGGAATGAGTGTTGGGCAAAAAAATTATTATGAAGTATTAGGTTTATCAAAAGATGCTTCAATGGAAGAAATAAAAAAAGCTTTTCGTAAACTTGCATTTGAGTATCATCCAGATCGTAACAAGACTAACGCATCCGAAGCGAGGTTCAAAACGATTAATGAAGCTTATCAAGTATTAAGTGACCCAAAAACACGTTCACAGTATGATCAATATGGGTCAGATTCTCCTTTTATTAAACAAGCGAATGGATTTGATGGTTTTGGAGATTTTGTTGGTTTTGGAGATGTTTTTGATTCGTTTTTCGGAGGAAATGATCTATCAAAAGCAAAAAGCAGAAAATCTGATTCAACCATAAATATTTCAAAAACTTTAGATATATCTTTTGAGGAATCTGTTATTGGGTGTGAGGCGAACATTAGAGTTGTCTCTTTTCAAGCTTGTAATCTGTGTAAAGGTTCTAAATGCCAGCCTGGTACCTCGCCTGTGAATTGTTTGGATTGTTCAGGTTCTGGTGAAGTGAAAAGGTCACACAAAAGCTTTTTTGGCCAATTTGTGCAAGTTATGATTTGCGGTGGATGCCAAGGGAAAGGTGTTATAGTCAGAGATAAATGTCAGGAATGTTCGGGTAAAGGTACAAGCAGAGTTGAAAAAGACTTGTTAGTTAATATACCTGCAGGTGTAAATTCTGGAATGGTAATTAAATTAAAAAATGAAGGCCACATAGACATTGATACAAAAAAATTAGGAAATGTTGATTTAAAAATTAAAGTCAACCCTCATCCTACATTCACTCGGAGTGACAATAATATATTGATTGATCATAATATCAATGTAGCCTTGGCTGCACTTGGTGGTAAATCAATAGTCCCAATTGTTAAAGGTAAGCGGGAAATTCAAATTCCTCGAGGAATTCAATCAAATACTAAGGTTGTCATTAAAGGAGAAGGATTTCCAAATCTTTATAAGCCTAATAGGAAGGGAGATCAAATAGTAAATATAAAAGTTGAAACACCAAACAATCTGACCTTAGAACAACAAGAACTTTTAAGACGACTTGCATTAAGTATGGGAGAGGAAAGTGATTGTATAAAAGATGGTGATACGTGGATCAATAAGATCAAAGATAAACTAGGGAATTAGAAACAGCTTATTTTTGGTAGCAATAGATGAATTGATAAAACCTTGATTTAGATTGGAGATTAAATTGAAATGGATAGAATTAAGTGTTGTTGCCGATAGTGAATTGATTGACCCTTTGGTACAGATTTTTGATAGGTATTCCAAACATGGAGTTGTTTTAGAAAATGTTGGAGAAGTTCTAGAACATTCAAAATACGATACAAAAGTGAGAACATACCTCAATTCTGATAGCGATTATGAAATTGTTTTCAATCAAATAGATATTGGAGTAAGATTGCTATCTCATGTTGGTGAAGTATCCAAATTGTCCAAACGTGTTTTGGATGAAAAGGAATGGCATGAATCTTGGAAAAAACACTTTTCAATTTTAGAAGTTGGCAAAACAATTGCAATTGTTCCAAGTTGGTTGAAATCTAAAGAAGTTGATAGAACAATAGTTGTGGAATTAGACCCAGGTATGGCTTTTGGGACTGGTCATCATCCAACTACACGCATGTGTTTGGAAATGTTGGAAACAATAGTTAAACCTGACCATACGGTATTAGACTTAGGATGTGGTTCAGGGATTCTTTCAATCGCAAGTGCCAAGTTTGGTGCAAAAAAAGTTGTTGGTATAGATAATGATGAAACTGCTGTAAAAGTAGCAATGGAAAATATGGAAATTAACGGGATCAGTGATTCGGCAACAATTTTAGCAGGATCCCTTCCAAATAAGAATATCGGCAAATATAACAATAATATTGTTGTTGCAAATATTTCAAGCAAAGTAATATTAGATCTTTCTAGAGTAATTACTGAATATCTTGACCCTCAAGGGTATCTTTTAATTTCAGGTTTCTTAGATACCAACGAACCAGAAATAATTAATGCTTTTAAAGAATTAAACCTAAGAGTTGTATATAGGTTGGCAACATCTGATTGGGTTGCCTTGTGTTTGAGACAGGTTTAAATGCATAGGTTTTATGTGGAGAAAAATCGAATTGAGAAAAAAGGAGTTATATTTGAACAAGATATCGAACATCAAATTCGTAACGTTTTAAGATTAATTGATAGTAATAAGGTAATAGTGTTTGATAACAGTGGTTATGAATATTTGGTTGAATTAAGGAATGTAAATAGCAAAAAAATATACGGAGAAATAATAGAAAAAACCAAAAAAGATAGTGAAGCATTAATGAAAATTTCTTTGTATCAGAGTGTTTTGAAATCTAAGGAGAGATTTGAATATATTCTTCAAAAATGTACAGAATTGGGAGTGGTTAAGTTTGTACCATTGATAACATCAAGGACCATATCTAAAATAAATAAGAGTTTGATTGCGTCAAAGCGATTGAGATGGCAAAAAGTAATAAAAGAAGCTGGAGAACAATCTGGAAGAGTCGTTTTACCTGAATTGTCTGAAATCAAATACTTTAATCAGTTGTGCGGGATGGATAAGGATTTAACGATTATATTGTGGGAGGAAGAAGAAGTTCAAGATATAAAAAATCAGTTGTCACTTATATCAAATGATGCATCTATCAATATATCTCGGATGAATATAATTGTTGGTCCAGAAGGTGGATTTGACAAAAATGAAATACAATATGCTAAAGATACTGGTATGAAGCCTGTATCTTTAGGAAAACGTATACTAAGATCAGATACTGCAGGAATAGCTGCAGTATCTTGTGTAATGTATGAATACGGTCAATTCGTGCCTTGAATCAGCCCCAATTTTCTAATTGAGGACTTCTTGCCATTAATTCATCTATAGCTTCTGATATGGGTTTGTTGTTGAAAAGTATTGAGTAAATTCCTTCTGTGATTGGCATCTCTACATTCAGCTTTATAGACAAGGATAATGCTGCTTTAGTTGTGTCTATACCTTCAGCGACGTGGTTCATGCTAGATAATATTTCATTTATAGACATGCCCTGTGAAAGTAACATCCCAACTGTGTGATTTCTGCTTAATTTACTTGAACAAGTAGCTATTAAATCCCCCATACCTGCTAAACCAGAAAACGTTATTGGTTTAGCTCCAGCAGCTGTACCTAATCTGGTTATTTCCGATAGGCCTCTCGCTATAAAAGCAGCTTTTGCATTGATTCCAAATTTCAACCCATCACATATTCCTGAACCAATAGCGATAATGTTTTTGAGTGCTCCACCTAGTTCCACTCCGATTAAATCGTCGTTAGCATATATTCTGAATTTGGATGAATTTATTAAAGATTGGGCTTTCTGAGCTGTTTCAATATTGCTACATGCTAATACTGCTAAAGCTGGGTTATCGTTAGCAAGTTCTAAAGCTAAATTTGGACCCGATAACGCACAGACAGGGTTTATAAGTCCGATATCTTTGAGCTCTTCATCAATTACTTCACTGATGCGTTTGCCAGAATTACTTTCAAGTCCTTTACTAGCACTTGTGATTATAGTGGAGGTATCTATATATTTAGCAATATTTTTTGCATTTTCCCGTATGTGTCTTGATGGTACAGCAAAAATCAACATATCTGCGCTTTTAAGGCAGTCTTTTGGCAAAGAACATATGTTTATGTTTGATGGAAGCTTAAATCCAGGCAGTTGTTTTCTGTTTTCTTTTTCAGTTTCAATTATAGATGCCTCAATTTTACTTCTAGTCAATAAATTAACGTTATATCCTGCTTTCCCAAGTACTATAGATAGAGTTGTCCCCCATGTAGTAGCACCTATAATTACTATTTTAGGCATCTCAAAATATTCCTGATATTATTGTTTTGTTTTTTTGGCCCGGTTGCCAATTTTAGGTTCCGTTTTAGCAATTAGCCTTTTTATGTTATCAGTATGTTTGAACATGATAATAATTGAACCGACTATTACATATACTAAATATTCTATATGTTGTTCTTGCCCAAACTGATATAGGAGTATTATAGATATAACACCCGTTATCGTACCTACGATGGACCCTAAAGAAACGATTTTAAAAACGCAGATTGTTAAAATAGCCAATACAAAGGATAGTATACCGGATAATGGTACTAGGATAATCAATCCTACAATCCCCGTTAACACTCCCTTGCCTCCTCTGAATTTTGCTGTTATTGGCCAAATATGACCCAAGATAACAAATATTGCTGCGATTGCTTTAATTAAAGGTTCTCCGTTCAGGAATAAACTGGCAATAAATATCGCTATTACTGCTTTTGATACGTCTAATATGACTACTATAGATGCTAGTGGCACACCTAACGTGCGTAAAACATTTGTAGCTCCTGTACTACCGCTTCCATGTTTACGTATATCTATGCCTCTACTTATAAATCCAACCATCAAACCGTAAGGAATAGCACCGATCAAATAACTGATTATAGAAATGAAAATATATATCTCTGTGTTGAGTGCCATTTTAATTTATTTTGATTTATAGTAGTTTTTTCTGAAATCGAGCAACAGGGGACTTCCTTCAAATCCGAATTCATTCCTTAAAGCATTTTCTAAATATCTTTTGTAGGAAAAATGAATTTCTTCAGGATTATTAACATATAAAACAAATGAAGGAGGTTTGGATGAAACTTGTTTGACACCATAGACTTTGACTGCTTTTCTGCCAGAAGTTGATGGTTGATGAGCTGATACAGAGTTCATTATCACATATTTTAGGTCCAAATTTGGGACCATTTTCGTATATTCACCAAATACATTGATACTCGTGTTAATCAAATTATCTATACCAGTATTGTTCATTGCTGATATAAAGCATATGGGTGCGTGATGAAGGAATTTGAAATTACGTTTCAACAATTTTGTCGCAGATTCTTCTGTTATTCCATACTTATCAGATAAGTCCCATTTGTTAACTGCGATAACTATTCCTTTTAAAGATTCAGTTATATATCCAGCAATATGAGAATCTTGATTTGTTCCTATTTCGGAGATGTCTATCATTAAAATAGAAACATCTGATTTTGAGATAGCATTTTGAGTTCTTAGCATGCTATATTTTTCAATTCCATGAGAGATTTTACCTCTCCTTCTTATACCAGCAGTATCCAAAATTAATATATTATTGTTTTTATATGTTATAAGTGTATCTATCGTGTCTCGTGTGGTACCTGCAACGGGGCTTACTATGGATCTTTCAGATCCAGAGATTGAATTTAGCAACATTGATTTACCTACATTAGGCCTTCCCACTATTGAAAGGTTGCATACCGTATCATCTTCTTCTGTATTCTGTACAGGAGGGAATAACGAAACTATTTTAGACATCAAAGATTCGATTCCTAAATTGTGGTAAGCACTTATTTGTATCGGTTCACCTAGCCCTAGCTCATTGAATACATAAGATAGTTGACTTCTTTCTTCATTGTCTGATTTGTTAGCAGCTATTATGACATTAGCTTTTATTTTCCTAACTACATCTGCAACCAACAAGTCTCCCGGTGTAATTCCGTCGTTAGCGTCCACTAGCATTATTACCACATCGGATTGATTTATAGCAGCTGTTACTTGGTCGTTGACTAAATCAGCCATTAAATCATCAGGATTTTCAACAAGACCCCCGCAGTCCGTCAATACAAACTGTTTTTCGCCCCAATTGGTTTTAGAACTAACCCTATCCCGTGTTGTACCTGGGACTTGAGAGATTATTGAAGTTCTCTGTCCCAAAATTCGATTGAACAATGTAGATTTGCCTACATTAGGTCTTCCTATTATGCTAATTACTGGTAAGGAAATAGAGTTATTCAATTCAATATTTGCCAACTTGGTTTGAGTTAAAGATTTAATTTGATTTTGTGAATATATGAGAGAGTATACCTTTTTGACCGTGTAATCGGTTTTCAGCTTGATCAAATACAACTGATTGTGGATGGTTTAACATGCCTACCGATATTTCTTCGTTTTCATGTGCAGGCATATCATGCATAAATATTGCATCTTGGTTGGCTAAGGACATCAATTCGGGATTTACTTGATACCGGCCAAATTCTTCAATTCGATTTTTTGTTTCATCTTCCTGCCCCATAGATACCCAGACATCAGTATAAACAACATCTGCATTTGAAACGGCTAATTTTGGGTCATTAATTATATTTAATTGAGCACCAGTGACATCAGCTCTTCGTTTTGCTTCTAGCCAGTGGTCGTCTTGGATTTCGTAACCTGTAGGACATGATAATATAAAATCGGCTCCCACTGAAGCGCAACCTAAACTTAGACTTGTAGCAACATTATTACCATCTCCTACAAAAACCACCTTCAATCCTTGCAAACTGCCTTTGTGCTCCTTTATTGTCATTAAATCTGCTATAGCTTGGCATGGGTGTTCTTGGTCGGATAACGCATTGATAATTGGAATACGTGTGTTTTTTGATAACGTTATTAGCGTTGAATGCTCAAAAACTCTTGCTATAATTCCATCAGCCCATCTATTCAAAACATTTGCGATGTCATAGGCGCTTTCTCTAGTATTCATGCCAACATCTTCTTTGTTCAGGTAGATACACTCTCCTCCAAGTTGACGTATGCCTATTTCGAAACTTACTCTTGTTCTTAAAGATGGTTTTTCAAACAGTAGAACCAAATTCTTTTTGTTTAAAATAGTTTGATTCGAGTTTGTTTTGGACAAACAACCAAGGTCAATTAGGTCACTGACGTAACCTATTGGCAAATCAGCTATTGATAGGAAATCTTTGTTGTTGTGCATAGTATTTACCCTAATCGGATGTTATCTAACAAACCAATTAGGCGCAAGTTATATTATGTTTATGTTATACATGTGTTCGATGCTCTTAGGGGAACAAGTTTGGATAGATAAGTTGAACACGTTGCTGAAATTTTTGAGTAAAATTTCTCTAAAGTAATTTGAATCAATGGATTTTATTCCAAGTGAATATAGCGAACAGACGCTTTTATCAGATATACCGCATGGTATGATAAAGTTAAAATAGGATAGATTGGTATTTAAATTTATAGAAAATCCGTGACTCGATATGCCTTCACTGATTTTAACTCCAACTGCGGCTATTTTAGAGTTCCCAACCCATACGCCTGGTTTTCCAACGGACCTGTTAGCATCAACCTCAAAATCTTTTAACGTGTTGATTATAGTTTCTTCTATTTTAAAAATATATTTTTGGGGTCCAAGTCGTAAATCTCTTAAGTTAATTATTGGATATGTTATTAGTTGTCCAGGACCATGGTAGGTGGCTTTTCCTCCTCTGTTCGTTTTAACTATCTTTACACCAGAGTCTGAAATAGTTTTAGTTGAAGCTTTAAGGTCTTGATTTGAACCAGTTTTACCAATCGTTATTGTGTGTGGATGTTCCATCGTTAGAAGGACGTTTGGGAGTTTTTTACAACTAATCAGCTTATGGATTTTATATTGAATCTCCATGGCATTTTTATAACTATTTGTTCCCAAATTTAAGTTCAAACAACTATTTGCCATCATTTCCACACCGACATTTACAATTTAACTGGTCGCGCCATCGCTATTTAACGAAATCATGGTGGATTTTTTGTAATTCCAATTTTACATCAGTCATAAATTTAGATGCTTCAGCCCCATCCATTATTCTATGGTCGAAAGTTAAACAAAGGTTCATCATTGATCTGATATGTATTTTATCATCAATTATGACTGGCCGTTTTTGAATAGATTCAGTATTGATAATCGCAGCTTGCCCAGGATATATTATTGCTTTCCCTATTATCGATCCTAATGCGCCTGTATTGTTTATTGTAAATGTGCCATTAGTAACATCACTTAAACTCAATTGGTTGTTTCTTGCTTTACTAGTTAGGTTTGTTACAAGTTTACCTAACTCTATAACGTTTAATTGATCAGCTGATTTAATAACTGGAACGTGAAGTCCTAGATCAGTTGCAACTGCAAATCCTAGATTTATTTCATCTTTGAGTAATATACCTTCATTTGTCCATTGGGAATTTATTATAGGATTTTTCTTTATTGATTTTACTATCGCGCTCATTATGAACGGCATATAGGTAAGTTTAGTGTATGAGATTGAGTCAGCATTGGTTTTAAGTTCAACTAATTGAGATACATCAACTTCTATTAACGTCCATGCTTCTGGAATCTCTATAGAACTTTTTAACATATTGTCCGCTATTTTTTTACGAATTGGAGTCAATTTAACAAGTTTGCCGTTAACATGATTTTCAGAGGAGTCATTAAATTGTTTCGCTGAACTTGCGATTTCTTTTTCGATGTCATTCTTAGTTATTCGGCCGTTTTGACCACTACCACTTAATGAGGAAAGGTCTATATTATGTTGCTTCGCCAATTTAGTAACAATTGGGGAATATTTTTGTTTGGGTTGACGCGATTCTTTAACAGCAGGATCATTTTGTGCTACGTTTGCTGAGCCGGTTGGTCCTACAGGTGCAACTTCTTTCGAAAATTCTCCTATATGTCTTAACTTTTTAAGATTTGCTTCGTTTATTGAAGAAGCGGTATCTTCAGCAGGGATTTCGTCAGTCTGTATTTGCATTATTGGAGTTTCAATTTTGACAGTGCTTCCTTCAGAGAAGTATATTTCTGTAATTATTCCGTTAACTGGAGAAGGGAACTCCATGGTTACTTTATCGGTAACAATTTCAGCTAAAGGTTCATATTTTTTCACGCGATCGCCAATTGATTTCATCCACTTGTTTATAATGGCTTCAGTAATTGACTCTCCTACTTTTGGTAATTTTATATCCATTCTGTTTATTAATAACCTATCAATAGTCTAGTAGATCCCTTACTGATTTCTCTATTTTTTCTTCGTTCAGCATAAATTCATTTTCTAGACTTGGGCTAAATGGCATTGGAGGAACTTCTGGTCCAGAAAGCCTTTTCACAGGACCGTCCAAATATTCAAATGCTAACTCAGCGATGGATGATGCTACTTCTGCTCCTATACCGTAAGCTTGTGTATCCTCCTGTACTACTAAGCATTTGCCAGTTTTTTGCACTGATTCTACAATCGTTTGGATGTCTAAAGGACGTAAGCTGCGCAAATCGATAACCTCTAAGTTGACCCCTTCTTTTTTCATAGAGTTCGCTACTTGTATACAGTAATGAACCATAAGTCCATAACTAATTATGGTCAAATCATTTCCTTCAAGTTTAACATCTGCTTTTCCTATAGGTATTGTGTAATCAGAGTCTGGTACTTCGCCTTTTACCGATCTATAGGTGTGTTTATGTTCCAAAAATATTACTGGGTTTTCGTCTCTTATTGCACTTTTTAGCAATCCTTTAGCATCATATGGGGTTGAAGGAAGAACCACTTTGAGGCCAGGAGTATGCGAAAAAATCACCTCGATACTTTGTGAATGGTATAATCCGCCTTTCACTCCTCCTCCGAATGGTGTTCTTATGACCATTGGAGCATTAAGTTGACCAAAGGTTCCATAATGAACCTTTGAAGCTTCTCCTACAATTTGATTAATAGCAGGCCAAATAAAGTCAGCGAACTGTATTTCCGCTATAGGTCTTATTCCATTTAAGGCTGCTCCTAATGCTATGCCAACTATAGAAGATTCTGCTAACGGAGTATCGATTACTCTATTTGGCCCGAATTCATCGATGAATCCATCAGTGGCTAAGAAAACTCCTCCTCTTCGACCAATATCTTCACCTAATATTACTATATCGGAATCACGGTTTAGTTCTTCGTACATAGCTGATCTGATTGACTCAAGCAAAGTTACAATTGCGATTTTAGTGTCTCCTAATTAAGTGCTATTCGGTGGATTTATAAATATGAGAATCAAATGTATCGCGGTCAGGATAAGGTAGAGATTCAACATGTTCAGTAGCAGAATCCACTTCTTGATTAATTTGATTAGTTAATTTTTCAAACATATCATTTGTTAGAAAGTTATTTGATAGCAAAAACTTTTTGTAGATGTCAATTGGGTCTTCTTTATTAGAGAGTTCATCTAAATTCCTGTAGCGACTATGGTCATCATCACTGGTATGTGGTAAGAATCTATTGGTTTTAGCTTCAATTAATGTTGGACCTTCTCCATTTCTTGCACGTCTTGACGCTAATTTAGTTGTTTCGTAAACTAAGTTAACATCGTTTCCGTCTATTGTAGTACCTGGCATGCCATAACCTTCTGCTCTGGATGCTATATTGTCTGTGGCGATTTGTTGATTTAGTGGTACAGAAATAGCGTACCCGTTATTTTCGCAGAAAAAAATGATTGGCAATTTATGTATAGAAGCAAAATTCATTCCTTCATGGCAGTCTCCCGCACTAGATGCCCCATCTCCAAAATAAACAATAACAACTTCATCTGTACCTTTTATTTTTGCTGATAGAGCTGCGCCTACTGCTTGTGGTATTTGTGTTCCAACAACATTCGAAAGATTTATCAATTTTTTATCTGGAATTGCTCCATGTGTTGGGAATTGACGCGCCCCACTCATAGGCTCACCTGATTTGGCTGTAAATCCTTGCAGTATAGCTGTAAATGACAACCCTAGGCTAATTAATACTCCTAAATCTCTGTAGTAGGTGAAAAAAACATCTTTGCCAATTTCTAGAGCAACCGTACTTGCGATTTGTGCTGACTCATGTCCTTGAGCAGAGGCAACAATCGCGGCTTTTCCTTGACGGTTTAACATCCATACTCTTTTGTCGATTGCACGGCATGAAAGCATCAATTTATAGATTTGCAAATGTTGATTTTTTGTCAAATGTGATTCTTGAATATTCATTTCAAATTTTAATTTTTAAATCTATATCCAACATTCCAGACGGTTTCAATAAAAATATTTTCACCATCTTCAATCTTGCTTCTCAATCGTCTTATATGTACATCAACGGTACGAATTCCACCAAAATAGTCATACCCCCAAATTTGGCTAAGTAAATCCTCTCTAGAATAAACCTTTCCTATATTTGTGGCCATTAATAAAAGCATTTCGTATTCTTTAAATCTTAAAGGTATCCTTTGGTTATAAACTGTTACTTCATAAGTTGATTTATTTATCGACAACCCACGAATGTTTATTAAATTAGGGTCTGCACTAGTGTCAGATTTCGAAATAAGCTTTTTTACTCTCGCCAACAATTCGAAATTAGTTGGTGGCATAATTATAAAGTCACCAAAATTCATATCGTTCAAATAGGATTCAGGTTTAGTAACAAGTAAAAGAGTCGGTATTTTTAGCACGTTACATTTATCTAATGCTTGGTTGATGTAATCATCACCTAAATTCTCACAGTCAATTAAATATATTTGGGGGGAATTATCAGTGTTGATTTTTTCAATATCTAGATTTGTCGCGATTATTGAATAGTTTATCCCTGATTGGGATAAACTATTCAAGTAGTTATCTTTGGTATAAAAGGTTTGTATTGAATCTGTCATCTTAATATATTAGATAATAGTGGTTTTTAGATGCGTTCTTGCGATAGCAAAGCACTAAATATGTTTATTTGATTGGTTTACCTATTTCAATTGGAACGCCAATGGAATTTCCCCATTCTGTCCATGACCCGTCATAGTTTTTTACGTTTTGGTAATTTAAAATTTCAGATAAAACGAACCATGTATAAGATGCCCTGACTCCTAATCTACAATAAGCTACAATTTCATTTTCGGGCAGTGCGTTATTTGAAGCGAACATTTCCGACAGAACTTGGGGTGATTTTACGGTACCGTCACCATTGATGCAATCTGTCCATTGAATATTAACTGAATTAGGTATTCTGCCGTTTTTGGAAATTCCACTTTGAGGAGTACCAGGTGAAGATGCGGTTTCGCCTATGTATTCTTCATTTGTCCTCGTATCAATTATACTTAAATCATTCCGGTTTAAATTTTTTATAATGTAAGGTAAGGTCGCTCTAATTGCTTTGTCTGGGGGTTGGATTTGGTATTTAGTAGGTTCTGGTTTAGGGATTGTATTGGTAATTGGCTTGCCTTCAATAAGCCATTTAATTCTGCCTCCGTCAATTAATTTAATTTTCTTGTGTCTGTATAATCTTAATAACCAAAATGCCCAGGTTGCTGAGCGATTGTTTCCATCACCATAAAGAATTATGGTAGTTTCGTTGGTTATGCCAGAAATGCCTAATAGTTTTTCCATATCAGTTCCAGAAGGAATATCTCTTTTTACTTGATCTTCGAGGTCTTTATGCAAATCCCAAATTATTGCAGAAGGTATATGACCTTTTAAATAAGATTTTTCTGGATGTGAATTAACCTCAATAATAACGATCTCATCGTTTTCTAGGTTATTTTCTACCCAATCAGTACTTACTAATGAATTAGATTCAGTCATAAATAATCCTTCGTTTGAGTCTCAAACTTGAGATAAGTTAATTTCGGATGCTCCACTTTTGTATTGAATAAGGGTTTAATTCTAACCCAAGTCCATGTTTGTCGGCAAAGGGGGTGATTATGCCATTTTCTGTTTGGGGAATTTCTGTATATAGTACTTTATCTAGTTCATGCTCTGTATCTACAGATTCAATGGCTTTAACATTCGGTTGGTTGCAAGCAAGATGTAGATGTACCAATAAACATGCGTGAGGGGCTATGGGTACATTATACGCTTGCGCTAAATTAGCAACTTTTAGCCATTCAGTTATTCCCCCTACCCTTTCTACATTTGGTTGCACAATATCTACAGCATTATTTTGTAATAGCTGCTTGAATCCAAATTTAGTATATTCCAGCTCACCTGAGGCAACAGGTATGTTGATTTTGGATCGTATTTCAGCTAACCCTGTTATATCGTCAGGTATTGTTGGTTCCTCGAACCATCCTACCTGAATTTGTTCAAATTCTTTAGCCATGTATATAGCTTGTTTGACATAATAAGCAGTATTGGCATCAATGTACAAAGCAACATCATTACCAACAGCTTTTCTTACAGCTTGCACTCGCAAAATATCTTCTCTTTCTGATTTCCCATAGTTTTTTCCTACTTTCATCTTTATTCTTGTAAATCCCATATCTATGTAGTTAATCATGGATTTAACTAAATCTGATTCATTTAAGTTTGTCCAGCCGCCACTACCATATACAGGTATTTTATCGGTATATGATCCTAACAATTTATACAATGGCAATTGTAATATTTTTGCTTTTAAATCCCATAAACCTATATCAATTGCCGATATAGCACATATGGCTATCCCTTTCCTTCCATAGGACCTAACTCTTCTATACATTTGTGTCCACAGGTATTCTATATCTAATGGATCTTGATTAATCAGTATCGATTTCAGGTCTGTTTCAATTACTTCTCTAACGCCTGGTGAAGATTGACCAATACCTAAGCCTTCCAGTCCACTATTAGTTTTAATATGAACAAAAAGTTGGCTTTTACCGGAAAATGAATGTTCAGATGAAAGAGTGCCATCCTCAATAGCCATTATATTAGGATAAAAAACTTCGGTAGTAGTGATTTCAATAATTTTCATTTTATTAAGTGTTAATAATTTTTATAGTGATAACAGCTTAAGCATATGAGCGTTAATTAGCTTTAGGTGCTGATTATAACATTACAGGGTTTTCAGAAGTGTATTAATAACAGTGGTTAATGTTAATTTTCATTGCAGTGCTAATATAATATGAAAGCGCAACAGTGTTTTGGACTAAAAGGATATTTTTAGGCTAGTATATTTTATAGGGAGAGGTGCCAGAGTGGTTGAATGGGCCGGTCTCGAAAACCGGTATAGGAGCAATTCTATCGTGGGTTCGAATCCCATCCTCTCCGTTCAATTCTAAAATCTGATGTCTTAATTTATCTTGCTAATATCATTTATTTATATATATCATGAATGGGGAATATTAGGAGAGGTGCCAGAGTGGCCGAATGGGCGCGACTGGAAATCGCGTGTTCCGTAACCCGGAACCATGGGTTCGAATCCCATCCTCTCCGCCATTTAGTTAAAATGGTTGACTTTGTAAAATCCGTTGGTAATATTTGAATCTTGCACGAATATTTTATTTGAGAAAAATTGGTAAAGAGGTAATGATTATATGAGTAAAGATCTTGTTATAGTAGAATCTCCTGCTAAAGCGAGAACTGTTGGAAGGTTTCTGGGTCCCAAATATGAGGTGGTAGCATCGATGGGGCATGTCCGAGATTTAGCAAACACAGGTCCTGGTGGTTTAGGTATCGAGATTATTGAAGAAAATGGAGAAGGCGAGTTATCTTTTAATCCAACATATACTTCGATTATTGACCCTAAAACAAAAAAAGCTGATTCAAAGAAGAAAAAAATTGTCGCAGATATAAAAAAATCTGCTAGTAAAGCAAATGTAATTTATTTAGCAACTGATGCTGATCGAGAAGGAGAAGCAATTTCGTGGCATTTGTTAAGTGCGGCCAAAATAGATCAATCCAAGGCTAAAAGAGTTGTTTTTCATGAAATTACCCAATCAGCCGTAGAAGAAGCTTTTGCCAATACTCGTGAACTAGATTTAAATTTAGTTGATGCGTATCAGGCAAGAAGAATGCTGGACAAGATTATTGGCTACAAAGGTAGTAGGATTCTTTGGAAAAAAGTTAAGTCCAAGATTTCTGCAGGCAGAGTGCAGTCAGTAGCATTAAAGCTAGTCGTTGATCTTGAAGAAAAAATTAAAAATTTTGAAAAAGTTGAATATTGGGAAATAGAAGCCGAATTTGGAAAAATAAAATCTAATAGAAAAGATGAAAACTTTAAAGCCAAGCTTCGTACAATTGAAGGGAAAGATAAAAAACCATTAATTCCAAATCAAAATAGTGCAGATGATATATTAAAAGACATTGAACAGGTAGAGTATGTTGTTGAAAAAATAACAATTGAGGAAAAAACCAGAAAACCATATCCTCCATTTATAACAAGTACCCTTCAGCAGGATGCATCTCGGAAACTTAGACTAAGTCCATCTCAGACAATGAGCATTGCTCAGCAACTTTATGAGGGGATTGATATTGGGAGTGATGGTCAAGTCGGGTTAATTACATATATGCGTACCGACTCTACTCATTTAGCCGATATTGCATTAGATGAAACGGCTAAATACATATCAGGTAAATATGGATCTAAATATTTACCTGCTTCTCCTAGAAGATATGCTAAAACAGTAAAAGGAGCTCAAGAAGCTCATGAGGCTATAAGGCCTACTTCTATATATCGGGATCCTGCATCAATGAAACCATATTTAGATAACAATCAATTTAATTTGTACGAATTGATATGGAAAAGAATGGTTGCAAGTCAAATGAAAAATGCGATTTTTGATAATACTATTTTGGATATATCTACAAACGGTTCCAATTCTGGATTAAAATATGGTTTTCAAACAGTTGGATCTGTTATGAGGTTTGATGGGTTTAGAATTTTATATGTGGAAGCGACTGATGATAATGAATCAGATCATAAAAAAGACGATTTACTACCAGTTTTTGCTGAAGCGGAAAAAATAAATTGTTATAAAGTAGCTTCGCAACAAAAATTTACTGAACCGCCCGCTAGATATACCGAAGCATCTTTGATTAGGGCTTTGGAGAAGGCTGGTATTGGTAGACCAAGTACTTACGCGACAATAGTGAGAACTATCCAAGATAGAAAGTACGCCAACAAAGTGAGTGGACGGTTTGAACCTACAAAGCTTGGAAATGTAGTAACAATGTTCCTTAATCAGCATTTCAAAAAAAATATTATGGATGTTAAATTTACCGCAAAAATTGAGAAAGAACTTGATGAAATTGTTGAAGGTAGCGTAGGTTATAATCCAGTTTTAAGCTCTTTATATGGGCCTTTTAGAGATGATTTGCTTAAGGCAGAAGAAGCGGATGACGTCAAAAATTTGTTTTTTGAAACTACTGAGATTGTCTGCACTGAATGTGAAAGGTTCATGTTGAAAAGAGATGGTCGTAATGGACAATTTTTAGCGTGCTCCGGCTTCCCAGAATGTAAAAACACAATGCAATTAGCTGAAGATGGCAGTACGCCTTTGCCGAAAGTTCCACCAGTATTATCTGAATATAACTGTGATAAATGTACTAAGCCGATGGTAGTAAAGGAAAGCAAAAGAGGGAAATTTCTAGGATGTTCTGAGTTTCCCAAATGTCGAAATATAATGCAGTTAGATGAAAACGGTAAGCTACTGCCAAAGGCTGAACCAGAGCTATCTGAACATAGCTGTAATAAATGTAGTAAGCCGATGGTAGTAAAGGAAAGCAAAAGGGGTAAGTTTCTAGGATGTTCTGAGTTTCCCAAATGTCGAAATATAATGCAGTTAGATGAAAACGGTAAGCTACTGCCAAAGGCTGAACCAGAGCTATCTGAACATAACTGTGATAAATGTAGTAAACCAATGGTGATTAAAGATAGTAGAAGAGGGAAATTTCTAGGATGTTCTGGATTTCCTAAATGTAGAAATACAAAATCGTTACCAGATGTTGCCTAAAGAATTTGGTATTCGTTAACCAGAGATTTGTCCAAATTACACACCCAAATTCTAACGCTAGATTGATCATATAGATTTGAGATTAATATTTTAAGTTTGTATTTAGATATGAGATCTTGATTGGTATCTAACATGTAATAGGTTTGAGCATAGCTGAATTAAACCCGAAACAATTGACCAAAATATACTTAATTTATCAAAAGCGATGAGGTACATTTTTATTAAACATTCCCTTTTGTATGAACTTTGAGGATGTGGCATGAATTTTACTGTACTGAAATCTAAATATATTGATCATTTGAAACAAAATGGAAAATTAGCAGAATTAACGATTCGCAATTATGCTAATGATATAAATACCTTTGAGCGATATCTGGAATCTGAAAACAAGAATATTGGGAAAATGAATAAGGAAGATTTCAGGTCTTACTTTGTTTTTTTGTTTGACCGAGAGTATGCACATGCAAGTGTGATAAGAAAAATCAGTATACTGAGAAGTTTTATCGATTGGCTTATATTAAACGGGTTTTTGAAAGAAGATCCCCTTCCAATTGCCAGAAATATAAAAAAACAAAAACGTTTACCTAGATTTCTCTCATATGAAAATATAGATTTACTAATGTCAGTTCCAGATACTTCTAATAAACTGGGAGTTAGAGATAGAAGCTTTTTAGAATTAATATACTCTGCTGGTTTAAGAGTAAGCGAAGTTAAAGACTTGCAAACCAATAACGTTAATCTCACAACGAGGGAGATAACAGTTAGAGGTAAAGGTTCAAAGCAGCGTATATGTTTGATTGGGCCAATGGCTGCAAATTGGTTGGGAATTTACCTTAATAATGCTAGGCCACGATTGATAAGGAAAAATAGCCCTTCCAATGTTTATTTGAACAGGCTTGGCGGAGCACTAAGCGTTGTGAGTATCCAGACTAAAATCAAAACCTATGCTTCTAAAGTAGGTTTAGATGGGGTACATCCTCACACCTTAAGGCATTCGTTTGCTACGCATTTACTGGATTCAGGTACGGATTTGAGAATAGTTCAAGATTTGCTTGGTCATACTAATCCGGAAACCACCCAAATATATACGCATATTACAATGTCGTCTGCTCGTAAGTCATATCTTTCAGCACACCCACTAGGTCAAGAAGGCGATGTGTAAAATCACGAGTGCTAAGAGGAGTCTAAAATGAAAATACTTGTAATAAATGGTCCAAATCTGAATATGCTAGGTAAAAGAGATGATAGTGTTTACGGTACGAAAGATTATTCGGCTTTAGTTAATATGATTGAAGACGAAGCTGAAAAATTATCATTAGATGTTTTGTTTTTTCAATCTAATCATGAAGGTGAATTGATTGATTTTATTCAAAATAATTCTAGTACTGCCAGTGGGATAATAATAAACCCAGGTGCATTGACCCATTATAGTATAGCTTTAAGAGATGCTTTGACTGATTCTAAATTAAAGGTAGTAGAAGTTCACATATCGAACATTCATGCTAGGGAACAATTTAGACACATTTCTGTGATAGCGCCTATATCAGAAGGACAAATTGCAGGGTTAGGTTTTAATGGTTTTGTTTATGCTTTAAAATATTTTAAAGATTTGACTAATAATGAAAATTAGGTGTAAGTACCGAATTTCATAAGTATTTTTGAGAGGTTAGAAATTATGACTATAGGATACGGGAGTTTAAGAAAAGGTTTACCAATTGAATTAGATGGAGAACCATATGTTGTTGTAGATTATGAGAGATCTAAAAAAGAACAAAGAGCCCCTGTAGCAAGAATTAGATTCAAATCGTTACGTACCGGGAAAGTTTTAGACAAATCATTTAATGGATTTGACGTTAAATTTACTCCTGCGGAAATAGAGAGAAGAGAGGCCCAATTTTTGTATGGTGATGGAGAGCAATTTTATTTTATGGATGAAGCAAATTATGAACAGTATATGTTATCTACAACACTTATCGAATTTGCGATGCCATTTTTGATTGATCAGCTTAAAGTCAATTTAATCTTTTACAAAGGTGATGTTATATCCATAGAATTGCCCACTACTGTTGATTTATTAGTAAGTGAAAGTGAGCCTGGATATAAAGGAGATACGGCTCAAGGTGCAACAAAGAATGCTAAATTGGAGACAGGACTAAATATTCAAGTACCTTTGTTTATAGGCGTAGGAGACACAGTCAAGGTTGATACTAGAACAAAGGAATACCTTTCTAGGGTGTAAATAGGGAATTAAAGGTCTTTACTTAATATTTTGCCGCTAACATCTATTGTGTGTACTGGAATGCCTATTTCACAAATTTTGTCCAGCAGTAACTTTCTATCGCCAACTACAATTATTGCCAAATTATCCAAATTGATTTTTGATGAAGATACTTCTCGAACTTGATCAAGGCTTATATCATTGATGTTTTTTAGGTAGTGCTTGTGGTAATCAAGAGGTAAATCGTATAATGCGATTCGAGCCAAATTGTCAATATATTGGTCTTGGGTTTGGAAATTCGAAGCGTATCCTTTTAGTATTCCTTGTTTAGCTACATTTAATTCTGTAGGTGTAATAGGTGATTCGTGAGATATATTTTGATATTCTTTTAAGGTTTCAACAATGGATTCTTTAGTGACTTTGGTTTCAACAGATCCCCCAGCCAATAGCAAAGATGCTGACTCCGACCATTCAATAGTAGAATAGTATCCGTAACTATATCCTTTGTCTTGTCTTAGGTTTTTGAACAATCTGGATGTAGGCTGCCCTCCAAAAATGTAATTTATTAATGTCATTGCAAAATAATCTGGGTCTGTTCTTTTTATTGTTAACATGCCGGCTCTAATTACAGATTGGGGTGAATTGGGTTTATCTAGTATATAAATGGATGGGCCACTCTGAGCTATTGGATCTAAGCCAAGTGTTTTAACTTCATTATATGGTTTCTGCTTTTTGTTTAACCAGCTAGATAAAGATTCTTTTATTTCTGACGTAACTTCTGATTTAGACTTTCCGGCAACGACTAAAATAGTTGAGGTTTCAGGCAAAAATGTTTTATTGTATTGAGCTACACTAGCCTCTCGATCTATTTTTTGTAATGAAGATTCTGTGCCCATAGTGGGATGACTTAAAGGATAATTTTGGTTGTATATAATTGCCCTAGATGCTAAGCGACTGAGAGCTACAGGATCATCTGAAATACGTTTAATGTCAGTGAGTTCTTGTTTTTTTAATCTAGCTAATTCTATATCTGGGAAATTGGCGTTGGTTAATATATCTGATAATAGGTTTTGTGTCTTTACAGAATTTTCGTTCAATGATTGGGTATAAGCTACGGTATGTTCATAATAGGTGTTGGTATTAAGTGTTGATGCCATAAATTCTAATTGTTCATGTATTTCTTCTGATTTTCGATTAGTCGTACCTTCTGTAATTAATCTTGAAGTTATGTGATTTAATCCAGGAATGGTTTGAGGATCTGTATTAGAACCACCTTTGAAGACTATAGCTGTTGAAGTCAATGGAATGCCTGGTTTATTTAAAAATAGCATGTCGATATTATCTGATATGTTTATCCTTTCTGGTATTTCTGGAGTAAATCGCGAAAAATTACCTGGTTTAGGCATTTTAGTTCGGTCAATAGAAATATTTTTAGAAGTTAAATTAGGTTTTGGCAGTACTTTCAATACAACCCGATTATTTCCAATGGTGGATTTAATTGCTTTTTGAATATCTTTGGGTTCGACAGACATGTATCTTTGGAGGTCAGTATTTATAGTGTTAGGATTATTTGTAAATATGTTGTAATGATTAAGTTGGTCAGCACGACCACCGAAGCCACCGATATGTTCTAATTGAGAAATATGGTCAGATTTTACTCTATTTTTTGCACGTTCAATTTCTTGTTCATTTGGTGGGGTGGTGGTTAATTTCTTTATCTGGTCTTCAGTTATAGACTGTAAATCTTGTAAATCATCATTAGGATTATTTGATATGATTTCAATGCAGAATTCTCCCGCCAATTCTTGCCCATAATTATATATTCTTACCGATCTAGCTATTTGCTTATCTCTAACCAATAATTTATGTAGTCTAGAACTTTTTCCTTCTCCTAATATTGAAGCTAAGATATCTAGAGGAGCTTCAGAATTGTCGAACATTGGATGACTTGGCCATACAAGGTACAGTTTGGGTAATTGAACAGAATCAAATAATTGCAGGTTCACTTCACCTTTAAGTGGAGATTCAACTTTATGAATTCTCTTAATTGGTTGTCCTGGCTTAAGGTTTCCAAAATAGGTGTTTATTAAATCAAGAGTCTTATTTTTATCATATTTGCCTGCTATTGCTATACTTGCGTTAGAAGGCGAATAAAATGTTCTGTAGAATGATTTAACATCTTCTAAAGAAGCCGCATTAAGGTCAGCTTGCGAGCCAATAACTGGCCATGAGTATGGGTGAGGGTTAGGGAAAATTAATGGCTGTAACTCTAGTTGTGCTTGGCCGTAAGGCCTATTTTCATAGCTTTGTCTACGTTCGTTTTTTACTATTTCACGTTCTGTATCGAATCTTTTTTGGTCTATAGCTTCAAGTAAAAATCCCATCCTGTCAGATTCAAGCCATAAAGCTAACTCTAAACTGTTTGAAGGAATATTTTCCCAGTAATTGGTACGATCTGAGGTTGTGGACCCATTTATAGATGCTCCGATTTTTTGCAAAGGATCGAAATAATCATGCTTATGATTTTTTGAACCTTCAAACATCATATGTTCAAAAAGGTGTGCAAAACCGGTTTTGCCAATTTCTTCGTTTTTCGACCCTACGTGATACCATACATTTACTGCAGTTAATGGAAGGTTGTTATCTTCGTGCAATATTATATTCAGTCCATTTTCTAAAACAAATTTTTCATATTCTACTGTATACATTCAAGTCTCCAGGGAAATTGGTTTGATTTCAAAATAAAGATTATAGCATTTACGATTACGTGTCTTTGTTTCTACATGATATGATATAAGGAATGAATGTAAAATCATTCGAAATTATTAGGAGACAATGATTTGCTGAAGTTTTCACGCAATAGTTTTGCTTATGTTTTAATATTTGTAGCTCTTGTAGCAATATTTTTTACTTTTTATTCTGGGAATGTAAATTCAACTGAAATTCCTGTAACTCAAGTTATTGCAGAGGCGCAAAAAGGTACTATAGATAAAATCGAAATTAGTACCAATGGAAGGTTGAAAATAACGAATAATAGAGGTGATATTTTCACGTCTCGAACACAAGAATCTGGGGACTTTATGTTGTTGCTGGATGCTTCTGGCGTTGGATTAGGAACTGGCGGTATAGATGTTGAATACAAGGGTTCAAGTGGCTTTACTAATTTATTTGCAATAGTGCTTAATTTTTTGCCAATAATATTTTTTGGAGCTGTTTTGTTGTTTATGATGAGGCAAGCTCAAGGTAATGCAGGGCAAACTTTAAATTTTGGTAGAAGTAAAGCAAGAATGTTAATGAGTGCAGAATCAACTGTAAGTTTTGCTGATGTGGCAGGCGTGGAAGAAGCAAAAATCGAACTAGAAGAAGTAGTTGATTTTTTAAAGCATGCGGAAAGATTTTTAAACTTAGGAGCCAAGATACCCAAAGGGGTATTATTGGTAGGTCCACCTGGGACAGGAAAAACATTATTGGCAAGGGCTGTTGCAGGCGAAGCAAAAGTACCTTTTTATTCTATAAGTGGTAGTGAATTTGTTGAAATGTTTGTTGGTGTTGGAGCTTCACGAGTAAGAGATTTATTTGATCAGGCCAAAAGAAATTCTCCTTGTATAGTTTTCGTTGACGAAATTGATGCGGTTGGTAGGCATAGAGGAGCAGGATTAGGTGGAGGACATGATGAGCGAGAACAAACCCTTAATCAGATATTGGTTGAGATGGATGGATTTGATACTAATGTGAATGTGATAGTGATGGCGGCTACAAATAGACCCGATATACTAGACCCTGCTTTATTGCGTCCAGGAAGATTTGATCGTAGAGTGGTGCTTGATAATCCAGATATAAAAGGTAGGTCTCAGATTTTGAAAGTTCATGCTAAAGGCAAACCTATTTCTGAAACAGTTAACTTGGATAGTATAGCTAAAGACACGCACGGATTTAGTGGAGCTGATTTGGCTAATCTTATAAACGAATCTGCGATTTTGGCGGCCAGAAGAAATAGTCTGAAGATTGACCAAGATGACCTTGTGGAGTCTATTGATAGAGTAACTATGGGACCAGAAAGAAAATCTCGAGTCATTAGTGATAAAGAAAAAGAACTTACTGCTTACCATGAGGCTGGCCACGCTTTGGTTGGTCATCTTTTGCCTCATTCTGATCCAATTACTAAAATTACGATAGTAGCTAGAGGTTCTGCAGGTGGTTATACAAAATCGGTGCCCGATGAAGAGAGACATCTTTGGACTAAGAACCAATTTGAAGATCGACTTGCAATGTCACTAGGTGGACGAGTGGCTGAAGAGACAGTTTTTGGCGAGATTACAACAGGTGCTAGTAATGATTTAGAGCAAGCTACAGATTTGGCTAGAGTTATGGTTACTAAGTATGGAATGAGTGAAAGACTTGGTCTTCGGACTTTTGGGAAGAGAGAAGAACATGTTTTCCTCGGTAAAGAAATATCTGAACAAAGAAATTATAGTGATAAAATTGCTGAGGAAATCGATGACGAAGTTCAAAATTTGATTAAAGCAGCCCATGGTAAAGCTAAAAAGACCATTGAATCGAATATTGAAAAACTTCGAGCAGTAGCCGAATATTTAATTAAAAATGAAACTATCGATGGTGATAGTTTTAATAAATTAATAGCAGCAAATTAGACGTTTTTGAGTGTAAGGTTGATTGCATCAATCGTTTCATCTATTTCTTTAGGCTTTACATATCCCAAATGACCTATTCTGAATATTTTTCCCTGTTGGGGTCCATAACCTCCAGCAAGGACTACGTCATGGTCTTGTTGAACTTGCTTTCTCAGGATGTCAGCGTCTAGTCCATCAGGAGATTTAACAGCAGTAACCGTGTTTGAGGCAACTGATATGTCCGGAAATAGACTAAGTCCGATTGCTTTAATTCCATTTCTTACCTGATTAGCAATAGATGAGTGTCTAGAATACACATTTTCCATTCCTTCATCTATTATTTGTTCTAGCGCTTTATCTAGTGCAAAGATAATTGATAAAGCTGGGGTCCAGGGTGGCTGTCCTTTTTCATAATATGATTTATATTGAATTAAATCGAAATAGAAACGAGGCATGTCAGAAACTGAATTGAATTTCCAAGCAAGGGGACTAAAACTTATAAAAGCCAGTCCTGGAGGTAACATCCATCCTTTTTGAGATGCACTTACAACGACATCACATTCCCATTCATCTGTTTGAAGTGGTATAGAGCAAACACTACTGATTCCATCGACTAGTAATAAGCGACTAGGATCTTTTTTTACGATTTTAGCTACCTGCTTCAAGTTATTTGTTACTCCAGTATTTGTTTCGTTGTGTGTTACTAGAACGGCTTTCACATTTTTATGATCGTTTAATGCCTGTTCCAAAACTTCAATATTTATAGATGTACCAGGTTCAAAATTAACCATTTCAACATTTGCTCCAAATCGTTTAGCTATTTCACCGAAACGATTTCCAAATGATCCTATTGATGCACAAATCACTTTATCGCCAACTGATAAAGTGTTAGATATTGCAGCCTCCATTCCTCCGGTTCCTGATGAAGATAAGATGAACATATCGTTTTCTGTTGCGAAAACTGTTTTTAACCTTTCAGTTACACGATAGAGCAACTCTTTAAATTCTGGACCTCTGTGATTAATCATCTGGCGCGACAGTATTTGTAAGATATCATCTGGTACTGGTATGGGACCGGGTATTCGTAAATTCAATTTTGACACTCCTAATTAACAGCTAATTGATTAGCAATTTCACATATTTATTTCTACCGATTTTAAGTAAGTTAGTTGTATTCAAATGCAACTCACTGACATTCAAATTTTCTTTAACAATTACATTATTAATACTCACTGCATTTTGATCGATTAATCTTCTCGCTTCGCTGTTACTTTTTACTAGATTAAAATTAGCGAGGAAATTACTAAGTTTTAGATTTCTAATGGTATTCAGATTTTCAATTGAAACTTCGTCTAAATCGCTGGGAATTTCCTTGTTTTGTACTACGCTTTCAAATTCAGCTTGAGCTGAATTTGCTGAGTTAATTTCGTACATTTGGGTGACTATTTGCTTAGCTAATGTTTTTTTGGCATCCATAGGATTAATGGATTCATTTTCCATTGCACTATTTAATTCTGATAACTCTTGTTCATTGATATCAGTTAAACATTCAAAATATGGCATTATTTGGCTGTCTGGAAGAGACATGGTTTTGGCATACATCGTTTTTGCTGTATCAGTCACGCCGATGTAGTTACCTAGGCTTTTACTCATTTTATGAGTTCCATCTGTACCAACTAGAATAGGTACAAGGATACATTGTTGAGGCTTTTGCCCCATCATTTGTTGCAAATCTCTTCCAACCAATAGATTGAATTTTTGATCTGTACCACCAACTTCAACATCAGATTTAACAGCGACTGAATCGTAAGCTTGCAATAATGGATACATGAATTCAGTAATCGCAATTGGATGATTTGCTTTGTACCGTTTAGAAAAATCATCTCTAGCCAAAAATTGTGCTACTGTGAAATTACTTGTAAGTTTAATTACATCTTTAAGTGAAAAATCACTAAACCATTCACTTTGTTTTCTAATTTCGGTTTTATTTTTATCTACAATTTTAAATAATTGAGATAAATATGTTTCTGCATTTTTATCTACCTGTTCTTGGCTAAGCATCGGTCTGGTTACAGATTGACCAGTTGGATCTCCTATTTGTGCTGTCCAGTCTCCAACTATCACTACTACTGTATGACCTTCCTCTTGTAATTGGCGTAATTTTCTTAGCCCGACGCAATGACCTAAATGAAGATCTGGGGCACTCGGATCAAACCCCATTTTAATTCGAAGTGGTCGTCTATCTTTTAAAAGTGTAATTAAATCAGATTTGACGATTACTTCTGCTATACCTCTATTCATAATTGTATCTAATTTAGACAAGCGAATATGCACCTATGCTTTGAATAACAACCATTATACTTCAGTTTGATAGAATTATTTGGGTTTCTTCTATGTCTTTTGACATCTGTTTTTTTAATTCCGATATAGATTCAAAATATTTTTGATCCCGAAGCCGTTTTTCGAATTGTATGCTTATGCTTTTACCATATATATCTTTAGAGAAGCCTATTATATAAGATTCTACTGTTTGTTTATTACCCGCAAAAGTTGGTTGACTTCCTATACTCGTAGCTGACAAGTATGATTTATTATCAACTAAGGTTCTGGTGGCATAAATCCCATCTGGTGGTATCACAATACCTGCATTCATAAGTTGTAAATTCGCTGTTGGAAATCCTAATTGTCTTCCTCTTTTCATACCTTGTATTACTGTTCCATCCAATGAATATGTTCTTCCTAATTGTGAATTAACGTGCTGGAAATCGCCTTGTTTTATCTGTTTGCGTATGGAAGTGCTACTAATATGAGCGTTTGATGTATCTGTAACTGATTTAATTGACTTTACTTGGAAACCCATTTTATCTGCTAATTTAGGTAGAGTTATAGATGAGCCACTTCTATTTCGGCCCATTGCAAAGTCGGGCCCTATCACCATTTTTTCCATTTTGATTGTTTTTTGCAAAAAACCAATAAAATGTTCAGCTGATAAATTGGCCACTTGTTTATCAAAACTAATAGGAATAACTTGTTCGACAGATAAAAGTTTCAATAATCGAATTCTTTCTTCTAACGAACAAATAAATTCAGTTGTGAAATTGTTTCGCAATATAGATGCTGGGTGGTTAACAAAGGTTATTATTGTTGGACACAATTTGTGGATGTTAGCTTCATTAACCACTTGTGAAATCAGATTTTGGTGGCCTAAGTGAACTCCATCGAAAACCCCAATGGTTACAATAGAGTTTCTCAAATCTTTATATTCTTTAAGTTCTTCTATTAAATTCATAAACCAAGTTATTGTGGATGTAGTTGCGGAAATATGGAATAAATTACTTTATTGAAATTATATCTTATTTTTGATTTGAGTATCTTTTATAAAAAACGAAACGGCTATTACTATTAAAGCACAAAATCCAAATATAGAGTTAGTTAATGTTATGCTATAAACATCGCTAATAATTCCAATCAAAAATGGAAAAACTGCTGAACCAATCTCGCCTACGGTATATAAATATGCGTAGGAAGATGATCTAGAGCTAATTGATACTGTTTTGCCAACTTGTCCATACAAAATGGAAGAAGTGCCGTTTAATCCAAGTCCTAAAATAAACATCAAGGGGAGTAATGGAAGTTTATCGGAAAACATAAACATAAAGAATATTAAAGCTGTTGTTCCTTTTGTAAATAATACAATCGATATAAAGTTGTAACGTTCATTTAGCCATCCACATAAAATTTTACCTATAGCTCCACCAATTAGTAGCGACGTTAACAAAAATAAAACATTATCAGTATCTAAATCTATGGATTTTAATGCGAAAGGTATAAATGTGATAGCTGCGGTTCTTATTCCAGAATCTATAAATAGGGCACAACAGAGGACGATAAATGGTAATGATGGCTTATAAATATTAGGTATCTTGTTTGAAGTGGTTTTAGATGTGAAATATTTGAAATGTTTTAATACGCTTAACGAATAAATAAAAATAAATATCAAAGTTGATATGCCTGTGACTTTAAGGCCTTTACGCCAGCCTAAAGTGGCTAAGATAAAAGTTCCACATAAAGGTGCTAAAATTTTACCTATATCCCCAGCGAAATTAACAGTTCCTATTGCAGTAGATTGATTTTTATTCTCATAAGAGCGTGACACTAAGTTTGTTGCGAGTGGGTGCTGAGCCCCTCCTCCAATACCGCCTACTAGACTAATAAATACTATAGACGGATAGGTTTGCACATAAGATAAAATTATCAAGCCGATAGTGACCCAGGCATTTCCAACAATTATTAACCAACCCTCGTTAAATAGATTAGTAATTAATCCAAATGGTATTTGAGATAAGCCTGCTGAGCCTGTATGTAACATCCTAATCACGCCAATTTGAGTGTAATTCATAGGGAGGTTAGGGTCGTCTTTAATTAGGATAAGTATAGGCACCATAAGGGCGAATAAGAAATCACTTAAAACATGATTTAAAGACCCGAATATCAGCGCCTGTTTGGGTTTTTTGTTTAACGGAATCATAAAAAATCTATTTGCTGATTTAAATTAGATTACCACAGTACCACAAACTAATTTACAATAAGAATATAAAAATATAAATGTTACTGAATTTCAACTTAATTTTTCAAATGCGTCTAGTAACAATTCTTCAGTTTGTTCCCATCCTAAACAAGAATCAGTTATAGAAACACCATATTCCAAATCTTTTGGTTTATTTTCATTCAGTGTTTGGCTACCTGGTTTCAGATGACTTTCAATCATCATTCCTGCAATATTTGAATTGCCAGTTAATCTTTGGTTTAATACATCTTGAAATACTAAAGGTTCAAGTTCAAAATTTTTATTTGAATTTGCGTGAGAGCAATCTATTATCAATTTATTGGAAACATGCGATTTATTAAGTATATTTATTGCATTAGCAACGGATGTTTCGTCGTAATTAGGACCGTTTGATCCCCCTCTAAGTACCAAATGAGAGTTCGGGTTTCCATTAGTCATTACTATTGATGCATTACCATGCTCGTCCACTCCAAGAAATCCATGTTTTGAATTAGCTGCGACAATAGCATCTGCGGCAAGTTGGATGCTCCCTCCGGTACCATTTTTAATTCCTACTGGCATACTTAATCCGCTAGCCATTTGTCTATGTGTTTGGCTTTCGGCCGTTCGGGCGCCAATTGCTGCCCACGATACAAAATCTGCAATGTATTGTGGAGTTATAGGGTCAACAAACTCGGTTGCACACAATAAACCAACGTCTGATAAATCACTCAAAAAGCTACGTGCTCTTTTAAGGCCTTCTTGAATATCAAGGCTACCGTTAAGATGAGGATCATATATCATACCTTTCCAACCTATAGTTGTTCGAGGTTTTTCAAAATAGACCCGCATAAGAACCAAAATTTCTGAAGCAATTTTTTCTGAGCATTTTTTAAGTTTTTTGGCATATTCGATTCCGGCGGTTACGTCATGGATTGAACACGGTCCTACAATTGCTAACAATCTATCGTCTTGACCCGATAAAATGTCGATAATAGATTGTCTCCCTTTGAATATAAAAGACCGCTGAGTTTCTGATATTGGTATACTCGATTCATATTCTGCAGGTGTAGGTAAATTTTGTATTTTTACTATGTTTATATCACGTAGTTCTTTGTTCATCGTTTATCTTTAGGTGTTATTAATTGTATTGTGCTTAAAAAATTTAAGCATACAACTTGTATACTATAGTCTTATTGAAATATCAAAGATAAATCAGGTTATTAATTTGGATGTTTGTAGACCTATTATCTTTTTTTTCTAAGATTCACTGCTTGATGCAAATAGACATTTTCAATTTGATTTGCTGGTATATCGGTGTTAACTAGTAATAAAACTCTTATACAAAGCTTAAGTGAATTAGGCACTTTCATTTGTGTATTGTCGAGTAAAGCGACATATTCCCATCCCATCATTCTAGCAGCGTATGCTGGAAATTCAGAATCAACGTCTTCTGTAGTAGTAAATATTGCAGCTGCAATATCGTCGATTTTTAATTTATTTTTGTCTACTATATCTGACAACATCTCTTGAGTAGCTTTAATGACTTCATCCTTGGTATTTTTATGTACTGTTGTAGCTCCTCTAATCCCTCTTACTTTTGACATTACCTCGCTCCCATTCTGTTATGTGGTATATCAATTAGATTTTCAATAAATTTATATGCTTTGGATATCGCTTTTTCGCCTTTATATTCTCCGATTGTGTCTAGCAAAGCACTTCCTATTATTGCACCGTCGGCGAATTTTCCTATTGTTTCCACATGGTCTCTATTTGATATTCCAAAACCAACCATAATTGGTATATTTGTATAGTTTCGTATTTGATTTACAAGTATTTCGATTTCAGGTCCTATACTTTTCCTAGCACCTGTTACTCCAGTTATACTTACGCAATAAATGAAACCACTGGCAATTTCACAGGTCTTTTTAATACGCTCAGCGGTACTAGTAGGTGCTAACATTTGAATTAAATGGATATTATTTGCGTTACATAGTTCACGCAGTTTGTTTGATTCTTCTACTGGTAAATCAGCAACTATAAGCCCGTCAACGCCAGCTTGTTTTGCTTTTAAGGTAAATGAGTGCAACCCATATTTTAATATAGGGTTATAGTAACCCATTATAACTATGGGTGTTGTATATCCCATTTGTCGAATTAAAGAGATAGATTCAAGACAATTAGTTATATTAGTACCGGTTTCAAGTACTCGAAACGTTGTTTCCTGTATTGTCCTACCTTCTGCGATAGGATCGCTAAATGGTATGCCAAACTCCAATATATCAACGCCCATTTCGCAAAGCTTAACACTAATATTGATAAATGTGTCATGATCTGGATAGTCAGTTGTCATGAAAGTTGCTATTGATATTTTATTTGAAGAAAATGAATTTTTTAATTGATTGTCAATCTTGTTGATTGGTGTCAAAAAATACTCCAGTATTAAATTAGTTATTGGATTCTAATAATTTAAGCTCAAAATAATATTTTGTCATTACCATAAATATATCCGATAATTATTAGGATTAAAATAAATCAGTGTGTATTGTTTAGTAAATAGCGTTAATTATGGCCAACTAATATTGGAGTGAAATCGAAATGGAAAAAAAATTAGACGAGGAAATGGATAATATAAATGGAACTACGCGGATTAATATTAATTGCAATCACTTAAAATCAATGCTTTATGTTGTACCAACTGAATCAAATTGGGTATGTGAAAATGGAAAAATGCATCTCCACTCATTAAGCGGATTTTTGAAGACTTTGGTTGAATTAAATAAACCTGAAATAAAAGATGCAATGCAGCAATGGGGTATTTATGTAAGGTGATTTAATTTTTTATGACTTTTGTAATTAATTATGATATTTTTTCTGATTCGGGATCAATTATCCTATGGATTTCAGGCCTAAACTGATCATCTTCTACAAAATCATCATCCCCATCATCACTCCAAGTACTTATTGGTAGTGGAGATTCATATTCTAAATCAATATTATCTTCTAGATTATTTGAATTAGGAAACTTACTTATATTTTTGTTCTGAAATGATGAAATAGATTTATTTAGCGATTTAGTAAAAGATTCTCGAATAAGAATTGTAATCTTTTTTGAATCAGAACTTTTAACGGTTGCAATGTATTTATTCCCCGAATCTATTAACCGTATTATTCTGGATCCTAGTCGTGGTTCAATTTGTCCAACTCTAATCCTATTGGAATCTAGAATATTTACAGTATTATTTACTATTTCAAGAGTACATTTGTGCCCAGGGCTTAATTTTAAAATATTGTTAGCAGAAGTTAAATTTATCAAGCTAGTACTGACTGTTTTGCTGTCTTCTATAAAGTCATCGGGAGTAGATAGTCGATGTTTTGATATACTTTTATCGGATGCCTGTATACTCTGAAGACGCTGTAAATTTTTGATTGCAATTGGATTATTTGGAGAGATTTTCTGACATGTCTTAAATGTTTTAATTGATTTAACTATTAAACCTAATTCCATATAAGCTTTACCTAGTCTATTTAAAGCCTCTGTATCTTTTGGAGATTTATCTAAGATCTCTGAATTGATATCAACTGCGTTTTGCCATTGTCCTTTAATTGCCGCCTGTATAGCTTGTTGAGATAAATTATTTAGTAAATCAGCGTTTAAAAAACTAGAACTTTCCATTGATATTGTCCGCTATGATTATATTTATATTTGCGCGGTGATTTTATATCCCAATAAGTAATTAAATCAATATCTTTTTTGCAATATTTTTTTTGACCTGTAATTATTTGAAACGAATTAGAGTCAAATATTTAATCGCTTCTAGTATGATTTGGATAGACATTTTGGATTTTCCTTTGGTTCTATCGCGAAAATAGATTGGATGTTCTTTTATCAAATACCCACTTTGGGCACATGAATGAATCATTTCAGCTTGGAATCCAAAGCCGTCACATTTAAGACCTTCTAAGTTTAAGGCTTTTAAAACTTCTATTTTGTATGCTTTAAATCCAGACGTTACGTCTTTTATTTTTAGCCCTGTAACTATTCTTATGGATATTACGCCTAATTTACTAATCATTTTTCTTAAAAGATTCCAATCTCTGTCCACTTTACCGCCTTCAATGTAACGTGAACCAATAACTATGTCTGCATTATCAAGTTGTTTTAAAAACTCAGGTATGTACTGTGGCGAATGAGAGAGGTCTGCATCCATTTGAACAACAATATCGACGTCCGATGCGATAGCTTTTTGATATCCTATTTTGTAAGCACTGCCAAGGCCTAGTTTTGCCTCTCGTTGGATAAGTTCAATTTTGCCAGGATATTCTTTGGCTAGTTGATTTGCTATTATTGCAGTCCCATCTGGAGATGAATCATCTATTATAAGTAGATGTAAATTTTGTATGGACTGGTCAAAGATGTTTTTTATCAAAACAGGTAGATTACCTGCTTCGTTGTAGGTCGGAATAATTACTGATATTTTGGATGTTGTTTTATTGGTCACTTATATTATTTATTGTGCCTAATCGCTATTAGGAATGTGTCCTTTATCATTTTTATAGAATCAATATGGATTTTTACTTTGCTTGGTCTTTTGTGATACCACACAATTGGTACTTCAATAAGGTTGAAGTTTGCTTTTTTGGCTAATTTAAGAATCTCTATATCGAATGCGAATCCTTTGTTTGTCTGTCGCGAGAAAATATGTTCAGCAGCATTTTTTTTGAAACATTTAAAACCGCATTGAGTATCATAAAAATCAGTTAGAGAAACTTTCTTGGCAAACAAATTGAAAATACGTCCCATGACATGGCGGATTTTAGGTTCATTGAATCTTTGTGATTCAGATAGTTCTCTTGAACCCACAACAACGTCATATCCTTTAGCCATATGTTCAAAAAACTTATCTATTTCGTTAATAGGCATAGATAAATCCGCATCACACATGAAACGGAAATTTCCATTAGCTTTAGACATCCCTGTTTTTACTGCCCATCCTTTTCCGGAGTGGGGGATTGTTAGTATTTGTACTCTTGGATCTTTTAGACAGAATGATCTAACAATTTCTTTAGTATCATCTTGGCTACCATCATCTACAACTATAATTTCCCATATATGCTTTTTAGAATCCAAATATTTCTTTATTGTTTCTAATGTCGAGAGGATTTGTAGGGATTCGTTATAGCAGGGTATTACGATAGAGCAAAATGGGATAATGTTTGTGGTATTTATTGAGATATTATCCATATTTGATTTGGGTGGAAATAATCAGATAATCAATTAGTTTAATCTAAATCAAAGCTTGAATGTAGAATTCTTGCAGCTTCTCCAGTGTTTTCTTGTTTGATAATACAAGTTATTCTAATTTCTGATGTCGTAATCATCTCAATATTTATATTTGCATCAGATAAAGATTTAAACATTTGAGTAGCGTATCCTGGAGCATCCTGCATTCCTGTACCAACAATACTTATTTTAGATAAACCTGTGTCGTAGGTGAAAGAAGCATTATCTATATGCGAGCAGATTTTTTCCATTATTGTTTTAGTTTTAGTTAATTCACTATCTTTAATAGTAAAAGAAATATTAGTTTGGCCATCATTACCACTATTTTGCACTATAACATCGACACTGATATCAGCTAGTGACAAAGGTTCAAATATTTTTGTGGCTGTGCCGGGTATATTATTCAATCCATGTATAGTTATTCTTGATATATTTTCATCTGTAGCGATGCCTCTTACTCTGTTTCTTACCTCACCTACAGTTTTGTTGCTCAATTTATTGTCTCCTTGCGTGATCATGGTACCAGGCACATCATTTACGCTTGATGCTACTAAAATAGGCATTTTATATACTAACCCAAGTTCGATGGACCTTGGGTGCATTTTGGCACCTAAACTAGCAAGTTCAAGCATTTCTTCGTATTCTACCGAGTCCAATTTGGTTGCGTTTGGAACATATTTTGGGTTTGCTGTAAAAATACCGTCAACATCAGTATATATTTCGCATATATCTGCATTTAGTTCTGCAGCAATAGCAACAGCTGTTGTGTCTGAGCCGCCTCTTCCAAGTGTAGTAATATCCATAGAATCATTGAAGCCTTGAAATCCAGCAATTACTACAACTTTATTGCGATTTAATTCATCCCAAATACGACTGGAGTCAATTGATAATATTTTTGCATTGCCGTGACTTTTATTTGTAAATATGCCTGCTTGGGTACCAGTGAGGCTTATAGCTTTTATATCCATTGATCTCAATGCAATTGTTAGCAACGTACTGCTTACTAATTCGCCTGTCGATAATAGCAGGTCAAGTTCTCTTGAGTCAGGATTATCTGTTATGTTTAACGCTAGGTTTATCAAGTTATCTGTGGTTTCTCCCATTGCGGAAACTACACAAACTATTTTTTCACCTTTGTCTATCTTGAATTTAATTTTTTTTGCAATATTTTTTATTGCTTCAGCACTTGCCAAAGAACTACCGCCATATTTTTGTACTACTAAATTCATTTTTTTATATATTTCCCTAAATATCGCTTAGTTAAATATTTTAGGTGTTATTTGGTAAATATGCACCTGTGGTAGTTGGTTTAGAGAGAATGATTTGACCTTGGATATTAACATTAGATGCTGTCTTTGTGATATTTTTCGAAATCTCATCCACATTTGATTTAGTTATTGCCACAATAGATGGTCCACTTCCACATAGAAATGAACCTAATGAACCAGATTTAATACTTGAATCGATGATTTCATTTAGACCAGGTATTAATTTTATTCTGTGTGGTTGGTGAAGTTTATCTTCAGTAGCTAATTTGAGATTTTCGTTTATGTTGTTATTTAGTAAGTTAACTAAAAGAGCAGTTCTTCCAATGTTAAATACGGCGTCTCCCAAGCTAATATTTTGGGGCACAATTGTTCTTGAATCATCAGTGGAAGTAGTTTTATCTGGAACAAATATTATCAAATCCAAATCTTCAGATACATTGATTTTAGAATTAGATATAACGCTATTGTTATTATTCACAACTATTTGGCAACCACCGAATAGGCATGCGGCTACATTATCAGAATGTCCTTCAATTTCATTTGCTAGTTGAAGAATCTCTATATCACTGAGTTGATTATTGCACAAAGCATTTCCTAACAATAATCCTGCTATTATAGAGGCTGCGCTACTACCTAACCCTTTTTTTATAGGGATATTGTTATAGCACTCAATAGTTAAACTCGGAACGGTACGTTGTAATTGTTGAAAAACTTTACAAATTGATACGTAAACCAGATTAGTTTGATCTTTGGGTAGTGAATTTTGGCCAAAGCCATCAACAACAATTTTTTGTTGACCAAGTTTTACAATTACAGAATTCCAAATATCTATAGCCATAGCTAAAGAATCAAACCCTGGTCCTAGATTAGCAATAGTGGCTGGCACTTTGACTTTGAAATCAGACATTAGCTCCTCTTTATTAAGGGAAAAAGTGAACAATAATATAATATCATGATAGTAGCGTTTTTAATCTGATTAACCGACGCTCATAATTAACTACTATAACGTTAATATTAGTTTTTATTCAGGTTTGGGTGGTAGACATGATTTTTGACAAATTTATTGATTTACTACATCTAATTTTTATTAGTGTATTATTCCCGGCAGTGGTGTTGATTGGATGTGAATCTAATATGGATCAAAGTGATGAAACTAGGCAAAAACATGAATTAACGACGGTTACTAATCAAATACCAAAAGTAAAAATTGGAGGCGCTATTTTCGAAGTTGAATTAGCTATAAATCCTTCAGAAAGAGCCCTTGGTTTGTCAGGTAGAGATATTTTGGAAGAAAATACTGGTATGTTGTTTATATTTAGCCAAGATTCAGCGACTCAATTTTGGATGTATGGGATGAAATTCCCGCTAGATCTGATATGGATTTCTAATTCGTGCAAAGTCGTTGATATAACATACGATGCTAAAAATCCTGAAAACCCTAATTCTTCTGAAAACTTAGTATTATATTCATCTAAATCTCCTGCAACATACACGTTGGAAATTAATGCGGGGGAGGCCGATTTGAATAATATTAAAATCGGTTCACTTGTTGATTTTTTAAATTTCCCTAAGGAAAATATTGTTGATTGCCAATAAATGTTAGTTCTGGTATATTCGCTCAAAAATTAACGATTATATTATTCATTATTTTTACTTTTCGGTATCCAATATTTGGATCCCAATCTAATCGAAACAATAACGCTAATTAAAGGTAATGTGACAACTATAACTCCTAAATAAATGAAACAGAAGTGTGAATTTCACTAATTCCTAAAGCTATAAAGTTTGCTACTAGCCAACCTAACACTTTAAAATCAACCCTGACGTTTTTAGAAAACTAATACCTAAGATAATCTAAGGAACTGAACTATTATAGAAATTGATGTATGGACTGCCGTTGGGATTTTTGGTTTTTTTGTAGTAGTTGTCATTGGATTTGTCTTCTACTCTATGGGTTATAGAGGGCAAGGGGGAGATTAAATAATGAAAGGTGTATTTGGACTTTTTGCGATATTAACTATAGTAGGAATATATGTTTCTTATAGATATGTTCAATGATTGGTGAAAGGCGACATAGTTCTTACTATATGGATTATGGCTGGAAGTACAATAGTAGCCATCATTTGGGTTGTCCTTTACAAAATGGGTTATAGGGGAAGGATAGGATGTTAATGGAATTCCATAGAGCAATCCAACTTCTTTTTTTTATTGTTCTTGCTGGTGTCGGACTTATGATTTGGGGGAATACATAGAACCACTCTATTCTCAAGTAAATTGTCTTTGCCAACTGCAAATAGCGTATTCGTGTACTGAGCCTATGCTATAATAAACCGTCTTAGAATGAGTTCTATGGCAAATACAAACAACTGAGGTGTGAAAATATGAATACTCGTATGTTTTACTCACTAATACTCATGATTTGTCCAGTATTGATGCTTCTTGTATGGATGATACTTGAACCAGTTCTACTTGGGGAAATTGATTCTAATCTAGAGGGCAGAGAGGCA
>CEOQ01057080.1_pt1 | contig 60038 bp, 63 predicted proteins | sample 361351 | NCBI WGS metagenome assembly CEOQ01 (sample SAMEA2619907, study PRJEB7988) | marine metagenome | biome: marine biome (ENVO:00000447); feature: deep chlorophyll maximum layer (ENVO:xxxxxxxx); material: "saline water (ENVO:00002010), including plankton (ENVO:xxxxxxxx)" | depth 60 m | reverse complement strand
TTCCACAGGCACAACATCGGTGTGAGACATAAACATAAGACCATTAACTGAATTTTCACCTTGTAGGTTGGATATTATATTTCCTCGACCTGGAACTGATTCAAGAATAGATGATTGTATATTATATTTCCCCAACCATTCTCGAATATATTCACATGCTTCTGTTTCATTTCCAGTAGGCATTACACCAGTATTGACTGATTTTATTTTTACCAATTCTTGTTCTAGTTCTATAATTTCGTCAATATGCTCATCTACTTGATCTGTAAGTTCTTTAAATTTATCCATTATTTCCCCAGTTTACTTTAAAATCATTAAGAAATTTATCGTGAATTTCTTTCTACATACATCATTAACATAATTGTTTTCAAATCTTTTATTAAACCTTTATTTATCAGTTCATTTATATCTCTAATCGGATATCGCTCTACTTCAATAAATTCATCGAAATCAGGTTCAAGAGAGCTTGGCTCTAAACCAGTTGCAAGGTAAGCATACATATACTCAGTACTATATCCAGGACTCACATAAAATTCAGTCAATAATTTCAAATTAGACGCTTTATAGCCTATTTCCTCTTGTAACTCTCTTTGAGCACATTGGTTGGGAGATTCATTTTTTTCTAATTTACCTGCAGGGGCTTCTAAAAGATAAGTTTCAGTAGGATGTCTATATTGCCTCACCAAAACTACATTATCTTCAAAATCTAAAGGAAGAACCACTATAGAATGAGAATGTTTCACAACCGATCTTTCAAAAACCAACCCTGATTTTGAGCGTAACTCATCTACGTCTACGGAAAAGGCATGTCCTTTGTAAACTTCGTCCGTTTTTATAATTTCAAAATGATTATTTTCAGTCATTTTTTATAGTTTGTTTTAAAACAAAGTCAATTTGACAAAAATTCAAATAAATCCTTGTAAAATGCTTTTGGATCTTTTTCCCTCAAAAAAGTAGCCACATAAGGACTTTGTGAAACAGTCACCAAGTTATTTTGAGTAATTGGAGTTTCATATTGCTTTCCATCTACAGTCATAATAGCTTGATTTGCATTTTCTATACCAACCTCAACTCTGGATCCTGCAGAAATCACCATAGCTCTACCAATTTTCATATGTGGCACCAAAGGTTGAATCAGAATGTTTTTGGCTTCAGGGAAAATTATTGGACCTCCGGCCGAAAATGAATAAGCAGTACTTCCGGTAGGAGAAGCAATTATCACTCCATCAGCCCTATATTTATCTATAAAAACATCATCTACTTTAATAGATAGATCAATCAAATTGCCAACAACGGAATGAGAAATCACCACATCATTCAAGGCATGAAATCCAGATTTTTTGATTCCAGAAATATTAACTTTCAGCATCATCCTCTTTTCTAATCTTGTTTCAAGAGCTAAATATTTACTAAGTTTAGATTTAATTTCCTCAGGTTCTATCTCCGTCATAAAACCTACCCTACCTAGGTTTATCCCAACAATCGGTATGCTATGTACAGCTGAAATTCCTGCTATTTTAAGTATAGTACCATCTCCTCCAGCAACGATAATCAAAGCGGTTTCATTTAACATTGGATCATCTTCTCGGAGTTCAGGCGAACTTAATACCCAAGATTTATTTTCTAAACCAAAATCTTCAATAATTGAACCTACAAGTTCCATTGCCTCGGAAGAATTCTCTTTATAAATAAACCCTATAAGATTTTCAGAAACCATTCGAATTAATTCTCTTCACCAAAAAGCTAGATTAAAAACTCAGTCTAGCAAGGTGCTACAAAAATTGTCAATTGAAGGTTTAACTAATTAAACCAGTTACTATACTGGAGGTAAAAGCACCTTGATTGCCTCTTCTGCCAACCCTATGAAATAACCCGGATATACTCCTAACACAATGATTCCAATAGTGCACAATATAGCTACTACCGATATCCCCTTCTTAATTGGTATGTTGTTATAATTTTGTTGTTTGTTGCTATATAAAGATTTTACAATCCTTAGATAGTAATAAGCAGAAACAACGCTATTAATGACTCCAATTACAACTAACCATGTCATTCCGTGGTCTATAGCCACAGTAAACAAATAAAACTTACCCATAAATCCTACAGAAGGTGGAAGACCTATCAAAGAAATCAAAGCTATAGTTAGCGATATTCCTAATATAGGTGAAGCATATCCAAATCCTTGAAATGACCCAATATTATAATCTCCTGTTTTACTTTTTACTATGTATATTATTGAGAATGCAGCGAGGTTCATCAAAGCGTAACCTACGAGATAAAAAATTATCGCAGACCCGCCAGTTCCTAAAGTATTTGAAGCAGTAGGCAATAATGCTAAACCAATCAACATATATCCACTATGAGCGATACTACTATATGCCAACATCCTTTTAACGTTATTTTGAGTTAGGGCCACAAGATTACCTAAACTCATTGAAGCCACAGCTAACACAAAAATTGCTTTCACCCAATCATCCGATAAAACAGATAAGTTGTCATGAAATAAGCGTATCGCTACAGTTATTGCAGCTATTTTACTAGCTATGGACAAAAATATAGTTATCGGCAAAGGTGAACCTTGGTAAACATCCGGAGTCCACATATGAAACGGAACGGCTGTCAATTTGAACCCAAACCCAACAACAACAAGTATTATAGCTAACAACATCATGTTGCTTATTGATGATTGAAGGTTTACGGCATTATTGATGTTTGCCAAATCTGTGGTACCAGTTAAACCATAAAGCATAACCAATCCATACAACAAAAAGGCCGAGCTCACCGCACTTAGAATAATGAATTTCAAACTTGCTTCTAGCCCACTATTACTACGTGTAATAGCAGATAAAGCAATTAAAGGCAAAGTGGATAACTCTAAAGCAACGTATAGGGTTATCATTTCAGTTGAAGATACTAGCAGCATCATTCCTAAAAGTGAAAACAAAAGTAGAGAATAATATTCCCCTTTGAATTTAAAGGATTTGGAAAAATACTCGCTCGATACAATACCAACAAGAATCGTGGTCGAGACTAAAAGAAATTTAGCCATCAAGCTAAATTTATCTATAGTCAAATATTTGAAGTTCGCAGATAACACAGTATTTTCATTACAAGTCATCCAAGACATAGCAAAATAATTAGCTTTACAATCCAAACCTAACCATAAAGTGCTTATCAGTCCCAAAACAACCAATAATCCTATTACCAAAATACACGTCAACAACTTTGAAACGCTAAATGTAAAAGAAACATATTGTTCATCTTTCAATAGCAAATCAACCAGCAACAGCGCTAAAGCCAAAACAATTATGACTATTTCAGGAGTTATAAATTGTATGTTTTGGATACTCATAATATATTTTTCACCAATCAATTCACTTGCACAGAATTAATTGCATTCTGCATTATTTGAATTGAAGCATCTTTAAACAAATCACTTATGATCGAAGGATAAATTCCTACTCCTATTATTACAAAAAGTAAAAGTAGCATAGGTATCATCTCAAAGCGACTAGCATCTTTGATATCAGAAAATCTTTCTCTCGGCTCTCTAAATAAAGTACGTTCAATCATCCATAAAATATAACCAGCTGTTATAACAATCCCAAAAGCAGCTATCACCGTATACCATTGCCAAATAGGGAAAGTACCAACAAATACTAACAATTCAGACACAAACCCACTTGTTCCAGGTAACCCAAGTGAAGCTAACCCAGCAATTATAAACACAATTGATATCATTGGCATCTTTATAGCCAAACCACCTAAGTCTGGTATATATCTGGTGTGAGTTTTTTCATAAATAAAACCTACAACCAAAAACATTAAGCCTGTTATAGTACCATGAGTGAACATTTGCATTGAAGCTCCTGTTAAACCAATATGAGATGAATTCACATTTAAAGAAGCTATCCCTATAAGAACCAATCCCATATGGCTTATACTACTAAACGCTATCAAACGTTTTAAATCAGTTTGCCTCAACGTAATCATTGCGCCATATATTACGTTAATCACTCCAGCAACGATGAGTATATGTCCAGCTCCGTCAAACATAACTTCAGGGAATAAAGAAACACAAAGTCTTAAGATTCCATACCCGCCCATCTTCAATAAAACACCAGCTAACATCACGCTAGCAGCAGTTGGAGCATCGGTGTGTGCATCAGGCAACCAAGTGTGTATTGGCCAAACAGGCAGTTTTACAGCAAACCCTACAAATAACAAGCCGAAAATAACGGTTTGCGGTATTATAAAGACAACATCACTATTTCTGATTAACTCAGCTAGCCCATCAATATTGAAACTTCCAACGCTCAACGCTACAGCGATAATACCAACAAACATGAATGCGCTACCTAAAAATGTGAAAATTAAGAACTTCATTGCTGAATATTCTTTCCTTCCACTTCCCCACTGAGAGATAAGGAAATACATAGGGACCAATTCTATTTCCCAAAAAATGAAGAACAGAATTAAATCAAGGGAAGTAAAAACTCCCATAACCGCTCCCTGCAAAACTAGTAAAAGAGCAAAGTATTTTGGAACCTTATATTCTATCTTCCATGAAGCCATCACAGCGACGATACCTAATATTCCATTTAGTAACACTAAAGGTAAGCTGATTCCATCAACTCCTAGATGATACGAAAGGGTATATTTAGAAAATGAAATCCAATTATCGCCTTTATCTACCAGCTGAAATTGCTCTGGATGCAATCTTTCATATGAAAAAAATGCGATTAAACATAATAACAGTTCAAATAATACAAAACACAAACTCCAAATCCGCACTTTGTTATGATTACGAATAAATAAAGCAATAACCGCTGCGCCAACAAAAGGCGCAAATACAATCATCGATAATATAGGTATATTTTCCAATTTATCTTTTAAATCCTAATATCTGTTTCATGTTTTTATTAAATTAACCAGCGCCGACTAAATACCATAAAATAAGAACCAAAAATCCGACGACCATAAATACAGCATAAAGCTGTGTTTGTCCGCTTTGTATCAATCCTAAAATCGTCCCTGTTTGAAAAGTTATTCGACTAGTTAAAGTAGTAAATCCATCAACTACGTTACGATCAAACCAATCAGTGAAGTTACAAATAACACCGTAGAATATTCTGAACACGACAATTTTTTCATACAGATAGTCGAAATAATATTTATTAAAAATAAACGAATGTAATCGATTATAAACTCTACCACTTAAAATTTGATTTACGGAATTGCTATAAAACCAAAGTGTGATTACAACGGTCAAAATAGATACAATTAATAAGCATATAGCTAATATCACATTAAATTCAGCATGATGGCCATCGGAATATAAAAATGAATTAAACCAGTGTTTTTTAACTAACCCTAATGAAATTGGTGGGTTTAGTAAAAAACCAACACCAATACTTATAAAACTCAAAATATACAAAGGAAGCAACATTAAATTTGGGGATTCGTGAACAGGTTCGTCCTTCTCAACGATATTCTTGGATTCCGGCTTCCAAAACGTCATCCACATCATCCTTGTCACATAGCACGCCGTAGCTATAGCTGCAGCTGCCCCCAATATGAAAACAATCATACTTATACCTGTACCAGCATCTAACGCATAAGCCAAAATTTCATCTTTGCTCCAAAATCCAGACAATGGAAATATTCCAATTAAACTAAAGGCCCCTACAATAAACGTAATATGAGTCTTGGGCATACTTTTTCGCAATCCACCCATATCATTCATGTCATACGTATCAGTTGCATGATTTACGCTACCAGCTCCCAAAAATAAAAGAGATTTGAAAAATGCGTGGGTCACTAAATGGAATATAGCTGGTCCATAAGCTCCTACTCCTAAAGCCAACATCATATATCCAAGCTGACTGACAGTTGAATAAGCCAATACCTTTTTAATATCAACCATTACTAGCGCCAAAATCGCTGCTAAAAGAGCCGTGACACCACCAATTAATGCCACTATCGACATTGCTGTAGCTGATGAGGAAAACAAAGGGAAAAATCTAGCGACTAAAAACACACCAGCTGCAACCATAGTGGCTGCATGTATTAAAGCACTAACAGGAGTTGGACCTTCCATCGCATCTGGCAACCAAACATGTAAAGGAAATTGCCCCGATTTTCCAACAGCACCGGCAAAAATACCAACAGCAATCCAAGTAACAGCTGTTGGAGCTATTAATCCCAGTTTGACAGCTTCACCAATATTTCCACCTAGATCAACAATAGATAATGAATTTCCAAACTGCGAAACCCCATCTGTATTAAATATCAAATACAATATAGCTAGCAAAAATCCAAAATCACCTATACGAGTTACAAGAAATGCTTTCTTAGCCGCAGATGCAGCACTAGGCTTGGTAAACCAAAATCCTATAAGTAAATATGAGCAAAGCCCAACAAGTTCCCAAAAAATAAATAATTGGATGATATTGGAAGCAATTACAAGCCCTATCATTGAAGCCGTAAATAGTGACATATAAGCAAAGTAACGTGAATATCCAGAATCATGACTCATATATGAAATCGAATAGACCTGCACTAATAAACTGACGAATGTTACAACAACCAACATTGAAACGGTTAATGGGTCCAGTATAATTCCAAATGTCACATCGAATGAACCAATAACAATCCAAGAAAATGACGTTAATCGTTCAGAAATAACTGCAGTATCAGACAAAACTTTAATAAATGCATATATCGAAAGGGCAAAGCTCAAACCTATACTAAAAGCAGTTATCACACCTGCAAGCCTCATTTGACCAATCTTAAATTTAAACACACATAAAATGAAAGAAATTACAGGGATAAAGAATATTGCCCAAATTGTAGATTCAATATTAAAACTCATAACTTATAGCTTCCTAATTATCTCATCCGCAACATGTTCTCTACCTTTGGGAACTAAAACTCTAAATGGAACCGTCTCAGACCAATCGAGTATATTACCAGTTGGCAATATATGTGTCGGTAATCCGTCCCCTTCCAACACATCTTTCCACATAGTTGCTATCATTAAATTATTCACGAAAATATAATCAACCCACATTATAAATTCTCTTCAAGATATTGATTCCTCTTAAACATATATAACTTAATTTTTTAGGATATTTGCATTTTCGACAGAAATTAATTTCTTGTTCCTATAAAAAGCGAAAACTATAGCTACACCGAGCGCCACTTCAGCAGCCGACACAGTAATTATGAATAACGTAAATACCTGCCCTACTAAAAACGTATTACTTAGCCCATCTAATTGGCTGTATGGTGTAATGTATCGAGAAAATGCCACTGCACTAATGTTTATCGCATTAAACATTAATTCTAGTCCCATCAATACAATTATCAGATTCTTTTTTGATATAACAGCATATAGTCCAATTGAAAATAAAATAGCACTTAATAAAAGAAAGTTCTCTAGATTCAACTTTTATTCTCCCTAACTAGCATCAACCCACCTATAATGGCACTTAACAACAAAACAGATACTATTTCAAAAACAATTACAAATTCATTCATAAGCAGTTCAGCTAAATATGGAATAGCATTTACATAAGAATCGTCTCCTCCAGTTCCACTTATAATTTGGATATCTAATTTAGATGTAAGAATTACAAATATAAATACAGCAAGTAAAACACCACATATTGCTATGCCAGGAATTTTCTTATTATTGGTTAAACTAGCATACTCAACATCTCGAGTCATAAGCGTTCCAAACAATAACAATACTGATATTGCTCCGACATAAATTAATATTTGTACCACACCTATAAATTCTGCTCTAAGTAATATAAATAGTCCAGCTGCACCCAAGAATGAAGCTATCAACATAATTCCCGCCCTAAAAACACTCTTGGTAGTTACAACTCCAATCGCACCAGCTAATACGATAATACTCAAAACATAAAAAGCCATGTCAACAACTATAGTAGATTCAATAGTACCCATTAACGATCCGCCCATTTACCCTGTTGGTCTTTTGAAGAAGGTCTAACATGTCTTCCAACCTGACTCCATTCAAGTGGATCATTTCCTTGTGGGTTATAACTTTCCTCATTCAATTGTGGTCTAAACCATGCACTCGGGTGTTTAGTGGATTTTTTCAACTTTTCTACATCGACAATAAGATTTTGTCGATCATAAACACCTTCCTCAAATCCACTACCCATATGTAAAGCATCATAAGGACAGGCCTCGACACACAGCCCACAAAACATACATCTACCAATATCTATATCAAATACATCAATCTTATATTTTTCACCATCTTGCAAATAATCACCACTACGTTCTGTAACTATTTCTATAATTCCAAGAGGACAATACTTCGCACAACTGGCACACCCAGTGCATCTTTGTTCATACCAAGCAAATTCTTGGCCTCTGAATCGTGCATGCTGTGGGAATTTGTCAGATTGGACTACCAATCCAAGTAGTGACTTTATTATATTTTTGGGATTTTTAAGAGCATAAAGTAAAATATTTTTATCAGCTTGTTTTGCCAAATCCAAAGGACCTAACTTGCGATCAGGATATTGATGGTGAGTAAACATCCTACTTGGAATCAAGAAATTCTTGAGAGTAATTGAAAAGGCTTTTATTACACCAAAACCATACATATTAAACTACACTCTCCTTATTTAAAACCGTTCCAGTAGTATCCTCATATTCTTCAGAAAGAGGGTCTCTATCATTTGATTTAATCATCAAGCGGGATATCAAATAAACGGTTAAACCCGCTATAACCCAATTAATTACAGCCATTATTAGTAGATATTGAGTTTTAATGCTTGGGACAGCACCTACAGAATCATTAAACAAATAAATTTCAATCGCTATCACTAAAGTATTAATTATTGCCATCGGCAACAAGCCTTTCCAAGCAAATGCCATTATCTGATCTACTCGTAATCGCGGTAACGTTACTCTAACCCATAATAATGCGAACACAACCGAAAACACTTTAAATACAAACCAAAATTGACCTGGAATACCAAAATGAGATTTCGCTCCTCCGAGGAATAAAACAGTTACTAAAACTGCTGTTACGATAGGCGCCATAAATTCAGCCAATTGCAATATACCAAACTTAATACCACTGTATTCAGTATGGTATCCAGAGCCTAACTCGGACTCTGATTCAATCATATCAAAAGGAGCTCTGCTCATTTCAGCCGAAGCAGCTATTATAAATACAAGAAAACCCAATGGTTGAGTAATAATAAACCATACGGACTGGCTTTCTACAATCCCAGAAAGAGAAATGGAGCCAGCCATCAAAACAGCACCAAGCAAAGTTATAACCATTGGTACTTCATAACTGATGAGCATCGCCACTCCACGCATCGCACCCAACAGTGCATATTTGTTTCTAGAACTCCAACCAGCCATTAAAATTGCTATGGTATTAATTCCAGTCACACCCAATATAAATAAAACACCCACATTTAACCCGCCAAGAAATGAATCTTTAGATAAGGGTATTACACTGAAAACAATTAACGCTGGAAATAACAAAATGATTGGGGCAAGTGTAAATAATTTTTTATCAGCAACAGCAGGTATAACATCTTCTTTAGCTAGTAGTTTCAATACATCAGCTATAGGCTGTAACAATCCAAAAGGACCCCATCTATTCGGTCCTAAACGCGATTGGAATCTCGCCATCGCACGTCTTTCAAACCATATATATAGAGCTGTTGTCATTACTACAAGGTTTATTATCATAAACGCGTAAATAAACCCTGAAACGGCATATCCTAACCAAGCTAGATCTTCTGATATAAAACCATTAATTAAATCGTTAATTGTATTAAAATCAATCATCTATCAACTTCCCCCATCACTACATCAAAGCTACCGAATACTACAATTAAATCCGCAAACTTACCACCAGTAAGTATTTCCTTCAACACTGTCAAATTAATAAAAGAGGGGGACCTGATTTTGCAACGATAGGGAGCTATATCTCCATTACTAACAAGATAAAAACCTAACTCGCCTTTTGGCCCTTCTATCGAAGAATAAACTTCTCCCACTGGAGGCCTGACAAAATAATTAGTTTCAGTACGTACCAAACCTGGTTCAATACGTTTGACACATTCTTTTATAATCTTGAGACTTTCCCTTACTTCTTTGATTCTTACTAAATAACGGTCGTAGGTATCGCCTGTAGAGCCTACAGGGACATCAAAATCCATATCCGAATACACTTCATATGGATCAGACTTTCTCAAATCCCATTTAACTCCAGTTGCTCTTAATATAGGTCCAGTGACTGATGAATCAATTGCACGGTCTTTTTCAATAATTCCTATGCCCTTCGTTCTAGCTAGTACTACTTCATTGTCATTAATCATGCTCTCCAATTCATCTGCATAGCCTGGCATGTCATTAACAAATCGATCGAGTCCCTTCCAAAAAACGTCAGGAGCATCTTGCGTAACACCACCCGGTCTCATATAACTTAACGTCATCCTTGCCCCGCATAACATCTCAAATAAATCAAGAATTCGCTCTCTTTCTCTAAAACAGTACATCAGTGTAGTGCCAAATACCCCAAGTTCTTGAAGGAAAAATCCGGTAGCAACCAAATGGCTAGCTATCCTTTGTAATTCAGCTGATATCACTCTTATATATTGCGCTCTTATTGGTACTTCAATTCCCGCTAATTTTTCTACAGACCTAACATATGCAAGGTTGTTGCTCATACTCGACACCCAATCAAGCCGATCAGTCAACGTTACTATTTGGGTATATGATCTTTGTTCAGCAAGTTTTTCACTTCCACGGTGCATATAACCAAAAACCGGTTCAACGTCAATTACTTGTTCTCCATCGAGAGTTACCCTCAATCTAAAAACACCATGGGTGCTGGGATGTTGCGGCCCGAGGTTAATAGTTATTGGTTTCGTTTCTATAGGCATTTATTTTCCTAAGTTGACTCTGTAAAATCTTTTCTTAAAGGGTGTCCTTCAAATCCTTCCCACAATAAAATCCTTTTCATATTAGGGTGTCCTTCAAATCTAACACCCATAAGGTCCCAAATCTCTCTCTCTTGTAAATCCGCTCCATTCCACAAACTTGTCACTGATGGTAAAAATGCATCTTCTCTTCCGTAACATTTTGTTTTCAAAATACATGAATTATTAAATTCTAATGAAACTAAATGGTACACAATTTCAAAATACTCAACGTAATCTACAGCCGAAATCGCCCTCAAAAATATAAACTTAGATTCGTCGTCATTCTTCAAAAACTCACATGCTTTGAAAATATGTTTTTTAGGAAGCCAGACCGATACATCATCGAATTCATTAAAATCACCTAATCCGCTGAGTTTGGTTGATATTTCTTTACCTGTTAAATTCTTGGTCATTTTTGTTTAAGGGCACCTTTAATTCATTTAAGTTTAGAGGCCTTTTGAATCTTTTCATGTAATTGCATTATCCCGTAAATCAATGCGTCTGGACGAGGAGGACAACCAGGGACGTAAACATCAACAGGTACAATTTTATTTACTCCAGGCACAACACTATATGAACCAAAGTATGGACCACCGCTAGTAGCACAAACACCCATTGAAATAACCCACTTTGGGTCAGCCATTTGTTCATAAATCCTTTCAATAGCTGGTGCCATCTTCCAAGTAACAGTACCTGCTACAATCATTAAATCAGCTTGTCGTGGCGATGTCCTAAATACTTCCATTCCGAATCTAGAAAGATCAAATCTAGACATAGCACTAGCCATCATTTCAAAAGCACAGCAAGCTAATCCAAATGAGAGCGGCCAAACAGATGATTTGTTAGCCCATCCTACTAAGGAGTCAAATGTAGTTAAAAGTATATTCCTATCAATTTCCTCCGATTCTTCTTTAGATATCACATCGCCCAAAGCAGGGATCGGATTTAATCGATTTGTTTTGAGAAAATCTATGTATTCACCTTCTGACTTATCTAGTTCTTCTGAACTTTTTTCTACATATTCGTATTGGGATCCATTATAAGGGCCAGAGTTTATGTCCATTCAAGATCTCCTCTTTTCCAAGCATATAACCAACCAAAAAATAAAATCGCTATAAAAACCAACATCTCTAATAATATGTAAAGACCAAATTCCTTAGACAAATATCCAAATTGGGCAGCCCAAGGAAATAGAAAAATCGCTTCAACATCAAACAAAACGAATAATATCGCAAAACTGTAAAACCTGAAATTGAACCTTTCCCACATCCCCGACACGGTTTCAAACCCGCATTCGTATATGCTCTGTTTTACGGAACTGGGGACACTAGGTCTTACCCCTATCAAGGAGAAAACCCAAGACAACAACATCATACCCACTGGCACAGATATTGATATTGCCAAAAAGATTGTTATAAGGCCATATTGGCGATAATACTCATCAAAATTTTCCATCATATAAGCAGGTTGAAATATAACACAAACTTTTAATCATATACAACAGATTATTCACTATATAAAACTTTGATTTTGGACAACATCGTTTTCCAAATATATACTGTGGATTATTATCCTAAAAACGGAACCAAAGACAACATAAATTTGATATTAGGAATATTTAGTGTATCGAAAAAGTTCAAGTGAAAATAGTTGGATGTATTCAGATTCCGAAAAACGCGTAACAAATATATTTTCAAAATATCACGCACAAGTTAGTTCGATGATGCAACATCAATTTCCCAATAACGAAACAAAAATCAATACTATGTTGAAATATTTTCTTGGGTGGACAGACTCTACTGGACAACCAACAAATAAACCCATATCGGGCAAGGCATTACGACCAATCCTATGTGTCCTGGCATGTGATGCTGCAGGGGGTAATGTTGAACAAGTAATGCCAGCAGCTATACCACTTGAATTAATACATAACTTTTCTTTAATCCATGACGACATACAGGATAAAGATGAATTAAGACACAATAGACCCACCATATGGGCTTTATGGGGTAATCCGAAAGCATTAATAGCTGGAAATAATTTACGGATAATTGCCGATATCACAATGAATAAATTAATGGAAACTGGCGTGCCGACAAACAAATGCTTAAGAGTCAATTCTATTTTAACCCAAGCGTGTCTAGAAATGATTGAAGGGCAATATTTAGATATAAAATATGAAGGCGAAACATCATTAACAAAACAGCTTTATTTGGAAATGATTTCAAAAAAAACAGGAGCATTAATAACTGCAGCAATAAACATAGGTGTGATTTTAGCAACAGAAAACCAAAACAAATTAAAAGCTTTCAATGATTTCGGGAAATATTTAGGAGCTGTATTCCAAATAACCGACGATATACTGGGTATATGGGGTAAAGAATCAAAAACAGGGAAACCGGTCGGTGCAGATATAATAAGGAAAAAGAATAGCTTGCCTATCATTTTAACAAATTCAAATACTACAAATAAAAACCAAAAGATAATTGAAAATATATATAGTAAACACACGATTTCCAACCAAGATTTGAATGAAATCCTGAATATAATGGAACAATCAAAAACCAAGGAGCGCTGCTTGGATTTAGCAACAACATACTGTCAAAAAGCCTTATCTAGCATAAAAAACGTTTCCATACCAGAAGAATCCAGAAAAGACATAGAATCGATTGCATTATTCTTAACCCAACGGCAACATTAATTTGCAATATTTAAACTTTATCCCAAGCTTCACTAGATGTTATAGTGGGGTTTGTGAAAATTTTAATCAACCCTCGCGATTGTTAAGGAAATAAATATGAATTTAAATAAAGAACCTGACTTAAAACAGGGATTTATATCAAAAACATCAACACTCATAATTAATACTTCATCAGCTCCAGAATTCATCGACATAACTGAGAAAATAATCGATATAGTAGATAACACAAAAATATCTGATGGCACTATAACCATATATTCAAGACACACCACATCTGCAATTGTAATTCAAGAAAATGAACCACTGCTTTTAAATGATATGGCTAGTTTGTTAGAAAAACTATCTCCAAAAAATTCAAGATACGGGCATAATGACTTCACAATTAGGACCGTAAACATGAATGAAGGAGAACCTCCAAATGGTCATTCCCACTGCCAACATCTCATACTTGGTAGTAGTGAAACAATCCCAGTAGCAAATGGACTTTTAACACTAGGACAATGGCAACGTATTTTCGTAGTTGAACTCGATGAATCAAAAATAACCCCGCGAGAAATCGTTGTGCAAATTATGGGAATTTGATTAAATCCACAAAAATATTAAAATACTAATTTCATGCTTTAAGGCATCTACGTAACATTTAGTTTAAATGAAACCTGCTTTAGCTGATTCTTATAACCAATGTGAAAAACTTGTTAAGTTACAATCAACGAGTTTTTACCTAGCGTCACGCACACTACCGACTCATAAAAGAAAAGCGATATATGTAATATATGCTTTCTGTAGGTTGTGTGATGATATCGTTGACAATACGGACAAACCCATAGAGAAAAAACGAGGTGTAGATGAGGTTAGGTTTAGTCTACAACCAGAAAACAAATCTACTAATCAAAATTCAATAATGTTGGCGGTTCATGATGTTATAAATACATATGAAATCCCTCTTTTATATTTTGAAGACCTTTTACTGGGGATGGAAACTGACATAGATTTTGTGAAATTTGAAACCTTCGAAGAATTAAAACTTTATTGTTATAGAGTAGCTTCTACTGTTGGATTAATGTGCCTAAATATTTTCGGATATGATAATGAAAGATGTAAAGAATTAGCTATAGATTTAGGTGTGGCAATGCAGCTAACAAATATTATAAGAGATGTTAAAGAAGATTTTGGAATGAACCGCATTTATTTACCTAAAGAAGACTTCGAGTATTCAGGATATACCTATAATGAATTAGGAAATGGTATTATCAATGCCAATTTCAATAACCTTATCAAAATACAAATTTCACGCGCTGAAAAATATTTCGCTAAAAGCAAACCACTTAAAAATTTATTGCATAAAGATTCTCAACAATGTTTAGAATTAATTGCTGAAGTATATATGAAATTATTGAATCAAATGAACAAAAATCCTAATTTAATTCTGAAGCAAAGAACAGAGTTGAACTTTATCAACAAGGTGCATCTTTTAATAAAATACTATTTGCCGAACTTAAAAAAACGACTATATGTTTCCAGATGAAATGTTGAACATGCTGATTGATTGCGACCCCGGGATAGACGATGCATTAGCCATATTTATGGTTTTGAATTTCTTGAATAATTCAAACCTAAATACCCTCCCTTCAATCACTACTATAGGTGGAAATGCAACAATAGAAGACACCACTAAAAACACATGTTTGCTATTAGATTTTTATAAAAAACAATCTATGTCAAGCCTAGAAATCGATAATGTAAAAATCGGGATTGGTGCTGATCGACCTATTGAAGGAAGGTTCCAATACGCATATGAATTTCATGGAGAACACGGTTTAGGAATCGACTTAAGCAAATACAATTCAGAAAGAACCACAATACCTGCAAAAAACATTTTTTCAAGTAATGATTTGAAGAAAATTGATGTGCTTGCGATTGGACCTTTAACAAACATTGCTATCGCTATAAAAAACAATCCACTATTCAGAAAATCAATAAGCAGTATTACGATTATGGGAGGATCAATTAATGGTAAAGGAAATGTTACGCCATTCGCAGAATTCAATATATATAACGACCCAGTTGCCGCAGAATACATATTCAGATCCGAGATACCAACAACATTAATCCCTTTGGATATAACTGAAAAAGTATACGTGTCTAAATTTGAAATGCCATGGCTACAACAAAATAGCAACATAGCTAAATTCACGAACGAGTTAATATCCTCATGGTTTAACCAAGATTCTATTCACCGTACTCAATTTCATTTTCATGACCCTGTCGCCTTAGTTGCATATCTAGCACCTGACTTTTTTTGTTTTGAAGAAGTATCTATAGAAGTAGATTGTTCTTCATCAAAATTTCGTGGGCAAACAGAATTATCTTCAAAAAAAGGAAATACGAAGCTAGCTGTAGATATCGATTCATCTAAAACTAAAAGAATGATTTACGAATTATTGAATAACTATCAATAAAATCTTCCTCCACAGGGGATAAAATTTACACCCTCAAAGATATTTCACATATTTATTTGTTGACCATATTGGTCTATAATAAAAAGTGCCTTTAATAATTAAAATAAATAACTATTTTAGGTAGTAAATTCACGGGTACAAATATGCCTTCAAACAAAGTATTATCACGAAATTCGAAAGACCAAGAGATTTCTTCTGAGTACAAATATGGTTTCACCACTGAAATTGAATCTGATATTGCCCCAAAAGGTTTAAATGAAGATGTTGTAAGGATGATATCCCAAAAAAAGGAAGAACCTTCCTTTTTACTAGATTGGCGATTAAATGCTTACAAGCAATGGTTAAAATACTCAGATAATGAACCTGATTGGGCAAAAGTAAATTTTAAAGACATTGACTATCAAGATATACATTATTACGCTGCTCCATCAACCCAAACAGAAAAACCAAAAAGTTTAGATGAAGTAGACCCTGAACTTTTATCTACTTTTGAAAAACTTGGGATACCTTTAGAAGAGCAAAAGAAACTTACTGGGGTGGCTGTAGATGCAATTTTTGATAGCGTTTCTGTAGCAACAACCTATCAAAAGAAATTGGAAGATGCTGGAGTGATTTTCTGTTCGGTCAGTGAAGCCGTAAAAACACATCCTGAATTGATCCAAAAATATCTAGGTTCAGTTGTCCCATATAGTGATAATTTCTACGCAACTCTTAATTCAGCAGTATTCAGTGATGGTTCTTTTGTTTATGTTCCACCAGGAGTAAAGTGCCCTATTGAATTGATGACATATTTCAGAATCAACTCTGAAGAAACTGGTCAATTCGAAAGAACATTAATCGTAGCAGATAAAGATTCATATGTAAGTTATCTAGAAGGATGTACAGCTCCAATGAGAAAAACGCACCAGCTACATGCGGCAGTTGTAGAACTAGTAGCTTTAGAAAATGCTGAAATCAAGTATTCTACATTGCAAAATTGGTACCCGGGAGATAAAGACGGAAATGGAGGAGTATACAACTTTGTAACCAAAAGAGGCAGATGCATAGGAAAAAATTCCAAGATATCCTGGACTCAAGTGGAAACAGGTTCAGCAATAACTTGGAAATATCCTAGCGTAATGCTTGAAGGAGAAAACTCTACTGGAGAATTTTATTCAGTAGCACTAGCAAACAACCACCAACAGGCTGACACCGGAACCAAGATGATTCATATCGGCAAGAACACGAAAAGCACAATAGTTGCAAAAGGGATTTCTGCTGGCGAAGGTCAAAATACATATAGGGGATTAGTTCAGATAATGCCATCAGCTGATAATGCCACTAATTTCACACAATGCGACTCCTTACTAATAGGAGATTCATGTGGCGCTCACACCGTTCCCTACATAGAAGTACGAAATCCTTCAGCTAACATGGAACATGAAGCATCGACTTCAAAAGTTAGCGACGAAAAACTTTTTTATTGTATGCAAAGAGGAATTTCTGAAGAAGAAGCACATTATATGATTATAAATGGTTTCTGTAGAGGTATATTCCAGGAATTACCGTTTGAATTCGCTATGGAAGCACAACAACTTCTAAGAGTCAGCTTAGAAGGTGCCGTTGGCTAAATTAGTTCAAATGATAATCAATCAGTTTTAGTAAGGTGAAATAATAACATGCTACAAATTAATGACTTACATGTATCTATCGGAGAAACCCAAATAATAAATGGAATTTCGTTATCCATTAACTCTGGTGAAACACACGCAGTAATGGGACCAAATGGAAGCGGAAAAAGTACTTTAGCGAATGTTATTGCAGGCAACCCTAATTATTCAGTAACCAAAGGGGAGATAATATACAAAGGCAATAACATAGTTGAAATGCCACCAGACGAAAGATCAAAAGAAGGTGTTTTTCTTGCATTCCAATACCCTGTAGAAATCCCAGGTGTTAAAAACAGGCAATTTTTGAAAACCGCTTTAGATGCTAAAAGGGTTCATTCCGGACAGGCAGAGATGCCGATAAGAGAATTTAATAAACTATACCAAGAAAAAATTAAACTGGTCGGGATGAAATCAGAACTCTCAAAACGATTTGTTAATGACGGATTTTCTGGTGGTGAAAAAAAACGAAATGAAATTTTACAACTTGCCGTTTTACAACCCCAATTAGCCCTATTAGACGAAACTGATTCAGGCTTAGATATAGATGCCTTAAAAACCATCGCTGAAAGCGTAAAAATCTTGCAAAATCCAGATTTATCAATAATGTTAGTCACTCATTACCAAAGAATACTGACTTATATAACTCCAGATTATGTACATGTTCTTATGGACGGAAAGATAGTGAAGTCTGGAGACCACAAGTTGGCAGAACAATTAGAACAAAAAGGATATGACTGGTTAAAAAAATAAAACAGATTTCATTGAATATGATTCTAATGAAAAATTCAAACCAAAAAGCATACGGGAAATAAAGGACATTTGATAGTGAATCGACCTGATTATATGGATCCTAAAATTGAAGGAAGTACGGCTATACCAACTACTTCCAAAGGTAACGAAAATTGGAAATACACCAATTTAAAACCAATAGCAAATACTAATTTCAACCAGCCAAATAAACAAGGACATCCAGATAAAGAAATTGAAACTAAAGTTCAGCATATAACTCTAGATGACTTAGAAAAACATACACCCTTGATAGATAATGCAATGCTATTAATTTTTATTGACGGCTATTTTGTTGAATACTTATCGTCAGCACCCATGAACTTTAGGAATAATACTATTTCGATTGAGGTAGAAAACAGTTTTAAAAAATGGCGGTCAGTACCAACTCAAGATATTTTCTCTAATATTAATAACGGTGCTTTTTATGATGGCGCATTGATTCAAATACCTAGCATATTTGATTCAATTAAATCCGATGGTGAACCTAATAATCTAGTTCAAATCATCCATGTATCAACAAACCCAAAACCACCAACCGAGACACACCCACGTACGGTTATAATGACACAACCAAACAGCCAGTCTACGATACTAGAATGTCACGTTAGCTTAACTGATAAAATCCACTTAAATAATAGCGTTACTCAAATATTCTTAGGAGAAAACTCTCATTTAACATATTATCAACTAGTCAACCAAAATCCTGAGGCCTATCAAATCAACTCAACTTATGTTAATCAGGAAAAGAACAGCACATTTGAGTCAATATCAATTGCAAAGGGCGCATCAATATTGCGAAACGAATTGAAAATATATTTAGCCGGAGAATACAGTGAATGTTCTCTAAAAGGTTTATATTTTACTTCTGGGTCTGAACATATAGACAACCACATAATGATAGACCACGCCGTACCAAAAGCTAAAAGTGAAATATTTTACAAAGGAATCTTGGACGATAAATCAAAAGCAGTATTTAGCGGCGGCGTTTTGGTACGAAAAAACGCACAGAAAACCGTTGCGAAGCAAACAGACAAAAACCTAATTCTTTCGAAAGGAGCAAGAATAAATACCAAGCCCATGCTTGAAATTTATGCTGATGATGTCGAATGTGCCCACGGAGCAACTGCAGGTTCGATCGCCACCGAAGCACTTTTCTACATGCAATCAAGAGGTATAGGAATTGAGATGGCTAGAAAACTCCTAATCAACGGATTCGCAAATCAAATAATTGACGAGATAAAGTTGGAATCATTCAAAAAATATCTGCATAGCAATTGGCTACCCAAATAAAACCAAAATATAGGAACAATTAAATTTAAAATGACAGATTATGACAAAAAGTCTGATTTAGATGAACTTTACCAAGACATAATTATTGAGCACAACCAAAACCCTCAAAATTATGGAGATATACCAAATCCAACTCATAACGCAGAAGGATTTAATCCCTTTTGCGGAGATAATATCGAGGTATACCTCTTGGTGGATAACGACAAAATAACGGACATAAAATTCAGTGGGTCAGGATGTGCTATATCACAAGCATCCGCATCAATGATGACAGACCAACTAAAAAACATGTCTTTGGAACAAGCAAAGAAAGTATTCCAAGAATTTCATGCAATGATTACCAACGATACCGGATTTATTGAAGAGTCACCAATATTAGGAGATTTACAATCTCTAGCAGGAGTATCAGCTTATCCAGCCAGGATAAAATGTGCAATATTAGGCTGGCACACATTGAATTCAGCAATTGAAGACAAAAAAGGAACTGTTACCACAGAATAACTACTGTACCTCAAAAAATCAGGAGAAAATCTATGTATATACCAATGCAAGTAGACTATGGAGTTAGAGCGTTAGTAGATTTGGCAAAAAACCAATCAATGTCACCAATTAAAGCATCTGAAATTGCTAACAGACAAAATATTCCTCAACCATATTTATCTAAGCTATTAGTTACATTACAACAAAAAGGATTAACAAAATCTGAAACTGGTCCTAATGGTGGACACAGTCTTGTAGCGAAACCGGATGAAATCAATCTAAACATGATAATGAATCATCTTGGATCCCCATTAAATTTATTGGAATGTATTAAGGCACCAGATACATGTAAAAAAACTTCCTGCTGTGAACAAAGGCCAGTTTGGCAAAAAGTTGAAAAAGCGGTATCTGATGTTCTGAACTCTACTACTATCTCAGATTTAATCAACTAAATAATTGAAATCAAGGGTCAAATAGTGTCAACAATTGAAAAACCACAATTAGATTTAAACCAAATAAGAAATGACTTCCCGATTCTTAAACAAACTATAAATGGGCATCCATTGGTATACATGGATAACGCAGCGACTTCCCAAAAACCTAAAACAGTAATCGACTCCATATCCAACTACTATTCAGAATATAATTCGAACGTACATAGAGGAGTGCATACTCTGAGCCAACTAGCAACTGACTTATTTGAAAAATCTCGAGAATCGGTATCACATTTCATATCATCAGAATCTTCAGCAAATATTATATGGACTAGAAATACAACTGAGTCTCTTAATCTTGTAGCGCGAACTTGGGGAGAAGAAAATTTATCTTCTGGTGACAACATAGTGTTAACATCGATGGAACATCACAGTAATTTACTTCCCTGGCAAAAATTGGCACAAGATAAAAAAGCTGAACTAAGATTTATACCTGTACTTAAAGATGGAACTTTAGATTTAAATCAGGTTGAATCCTTAATCACGGATAAGACAAAATTGGTAAGCATTGTACACACATCAAATTCATTAGGCACAATTAACCCTGTTAAAAAAATAGGGGAAATAGCTCATAAACATAATGCTAAAATATTGGTTGATGGTGCTCAAAGTGTACCGCATGAACCAGTTGATGTAATCGACCTTGATTGCGATTTCCTAGCTTTTTCAAGCCACAAAATGTTGGGACCAACTGGAATCGGAGTACTATACGTAAAAAATTCCATACTGGAAAACATGGAACCATTTTTCAGAGGCGGGGAAATGGTATTGCAGGCTACCCTGAAAGATGCAACTTGGAACGAATTACCAATGCGATTTGAGGCAGGAACACCCAATATAGCTGACGTAATAGGGTTTGACGCTGCAATCGAATACTTAAATAAAATCGGTATGTCCAATATTCACAACCACGAAAAATCATTGGTTGAATATGCATTGAAACAGTTTAAAAAACTTGACAACGTAACAGTGTATGGACCGGAAGACGCTGAAAAACGAGGTGGCATAATATCTTTCTACTCTGCAAACTTACATCCGCACGATATTGGGACGTTTCTAGATTCTTACGGTATAGCCGTTAGAACTGGACATCACTGTACAATGCCCTTAATGAAAATATTGGGTGTCCCTGCTACAGCAAGAGCAAGTCTTTATTTATACAACACTACTAAAGAAATAGACGTTCTGGTAGAAACATTACAAGAAGCGATAAGATATTTCACTCATGCCAAGCGATAAGCTAGCTCAACTGTATGATAAAAACATCATAGAACACAGTAATACACCAAGGAATAATGATTTTTTGTCTAATAGCACTCATTCTGGTAATTCCTTGAACCCTTTTTGCGGCGATGAAGTACAAATACAGCTATCAGTAAAAAACGGTTTCATATTAAAAGTTGGTATACAAACAGTGGGATGCAAAATAAACATAGCTGCTGGTTCGTTACTTTCTGAAACAATAATAAACAAACAAATTGGACAACTCTCAAAATTAGAAGATCTATTTGTCAAATATATAAATAACGATGTGACGGTAAAAAACCCTTCAGATCTAGGTGAATTAATTAAACTATCGCAAGTCAAAAATTTCCCAATCCGTATAAAATGTGCACTACTATCATGGTCAGCTTTAGATAACGCTATACAGGAGAATAGATGAGTCACCTGATTGACTGCCATTCCCACATCAATGAATTCGATATCACAGAAATACAAAATATTTTAAATAGGTCACTTCAATCTGAAGTTTCAAAAATAATTATTGCGGGTACCACATTAGAAATTTCAAAGCAGTGTGCATATATGACCAAAACATTTGACCAATTGTTTTGCGGTATTGGAATTCATCCTATGGATATTGAATCACCAGTGACAGAAAAAACAGTCAGTGAATTGGCTGAAATCACCAATTCAAATAAAAAAGTGATAGTAGTCAGTGAAATAGGTTTAGATTTTATGGATGGAATGCCTGATAGAGAATGGCAATATAATGCTTTTAGATTGCAAATACGAATGGCTAAAACCTTAAAATTACCAATCATATTTCATAGCCGTGAAGCAGATAATGAAACATTAAGGATATTAAGGGAAGAACAAGCTTTCGAGGTAGGTGGAGCTATGCATTACTTCCAAGGTGATGAGTCATTGGCTAAAAAAGTTATAGATATGGGATTTTTCATATCGTTAGCTAGGCCATTAACAAGATTAGAAAAATTACAGAAAGTCGTATCAACCATATCACTAGACCATCTACTTCTAGAAAGCGACAGTGCACCCCAGCCTTTCAAATCAAAGCGCGAAAATTGGACAGAACCTAGGCATGTCAAAGACATAGCTATCAAAATAAGCGAGCTTCATAATGTGGACTATGATGAAGTTAAAGCCACCACTTACAATAATATTTTAGAACTTATCCCACAATTAAAAACATAATTATTGAAAGGACTACAAATGCCTAATAATATAGCTAGTGCATCATGGGGCGACCATTTGACTTTTGGTGAGGGTGAAGGGCTCTTAAATAACCCCGATTTGTTATACAAAAGAATGCAAATTTGGAAGAATGATTTAGGGATATCATCAGTGCATTGGCGACAAGGTAGGACATCTAGATTTGGCAGTTACCGATACGCGAAAAACTACCGCAAAGCAGTCAAAAAATTAAATAATGAAATGGATTGGGATGACTTCGAAGTGCTACCACAAATGGCTCACCAATTGGGATTAAAAGCACACGCATACGTGAGTATTTTTGGTGAAGGGTGGCCTTTAGCTCCAGCAAAAATACGAGCAAAAAGCCATCACAATGCTATGCATGGCCAACATTTTGCGTGGCAAAGTTATTTTACTAAAGAAAACCCACAATTTGTTTTAAGTGATAGAAACAGAGAAACTCGACAATGGGGAGTATTGTGCCTAGCGTATCCTGAAGCTCGAAAATATTTAATTGACAAATTCATGTCAATTCTTGAAGGATACGATTTTGATGGGATATTCCTTTGTTTTAGAACAGAAGCAAAACCACCAGAACATGCAGATTTTTTTGGGTTTAACGAACCCATAAGGGAAGATTACCTAAATCGGTATGGGCGCGACATACTCAGTGAAAATTTCGACTTGAACCTTTGGCATGATCTTTTAGGAGAATATATAACATTATTTCTAAAAGAATTGAGAGCGGCTACCAAATCGAAAAACCTAGAATTATCGGTCGGCTGTGCTAGAGGGAATGTTATTGGTCCTCCACTCGGAAATGCCACAATTGACTATCCCACCTGGATTAAAGAATCTTTGATTGATGAATTAATCATCAATCAAAATTCTTCTCAATGCCCTTCAATATGGCATCAATTATGGCCAATGCATAGAGGATATGGATATAAACAAAACTATTTAGATGGCTATAATATGCCACCATTAATTGATCATATACATGAATATTCCAAGCATATCAAAAATTCAAAAACCAAACTTTATATTGCACGTCAATGGGATCCATTTTTTTCAGAAGAAGAATCGGAATTGTTAAATCATCCAAGCGTTTCTGGACTAGTTTACAGCACATTCAGATATGATAATCCTGGTCCACTTGCTAATTCGGACTGGATTATCAATAGCGACGATAAAACCTAATAACATGTAATAAAATTTTAATATTTCTTACGAAAATCAACTTTTCATACATGTTATTATGGGATTTTAAATTAAATGGAGGGAAAAAGTGGTATATAAAGCAGAATATTTATGGCTAGACGGTAATACTCCGTCAGCTCATTTAAGATCTAAAACAAAAGTTATTGCAGATGGTGATACACCTCCTATTTGGGGATTTGATGGCTCTAGTACTCAACAAGCTGAAGGAGACAGTTCTGACGTCGTATTAAACCCGGTATTGACGGTAGCAGACCCTATCCGAGGTGGAAATAATGTAATTGTAATGAATGAAACACTATTACCTGATATGAGTCCACACCCAAGTAACACGAGAGCAGCTTGCGAAGCTGCATCTAATACATACAGTAAATACGACACATGGTTTGGAATCGAACAGGAATATACGTTTTTTGATGGCAACGCTCCTTTAGGGTGGCCAGAAGGTGGATTTCCAGCCCCTCAAGGTGATTATTATTGTGCCGTAGGTTCAGACGTTATTTTCGGAAGAGATATAGTAGAAGAACATATGGATGCATGTATTGAAGCAGGTTTACATATCGCAGGTATAAATGCTGAAGTTATGCCAGGACAATGGGAGTTTCAAATTGGTCCCGTTGCAGCACCTCAAGTCGCTGATGAGTTATGGATTGCTCGGTGGTTACTATCTAGAATATCTGAAAATTATGGAGTAACTGTTTCCCTAGCCGCTAAACCAGTACAGGGAGATTGGAATGGCGCTGGTGCCCACACCAATTTCTCCACTAACGAGATGAGAGAAAATTACGATGCATGTATTGCTGCTGCTGAAGCTTTGGGTACAAAAACTACAGAACATATTGCTGCATACGGAGCAGGAATTGAAGATAGATTAACTGGATTACACGAGACAGCAAGTTACAAAGATTTTTCTTATGGAGTTTCAGACAGAGGTGCTTCAATTAGAATACCATGGCAAGTTGCACGGGACAAAAAAGGGTATATAGAAGACCGCAGGCCAAATGCTAATGTCGACCCTTACATGTCCACTAGAATGATTATTGAGACTGTTTGCGGAGCCGCTAGCAGATAGGCCCAAAAACACTCAAAATCAACTCTCTAATAACCAACTGAAAGAGCTATCTCATTTGGACGGGAATCAATTTGGGATAGCTCAGGCTTGGTGTAAATGCTTTACAAGATATTGTTTTACTTCAGATGAAAAATCTGATTCTAAAATCCAACTGATATAGTCCCCTTGCTCTTTTATAACTTCAGAAATTAATTGCCCCCTATATTTGCCAAACCCAAAAACCACTCCTTTTTCCGTAGTTATCAATTTACCTTCGTCATCTATCCAATTTGGTAATTTTCCACTAAAAAACTTATTAATTCCTTCTACAGTATTAGATAAATGCGGGTAATATTTTATTTGTGCATCAAGGACTTCCATGGTTGCCTCTACATCAATTTTAGAACTATGCGCTCCTATTAATTCTTTTCCACAATATTTTTTGTAAGCAGCCGCCAAATCTCTAGGGCGCTCCAAAGGTTCCATTGAGTGAAAAATCACCATCGAGTCAATTATGGTATGTGAATCAATATTGAAATCAATACCAACTCGTTTAAATTCATTCTTCATAAGAGGCACGTCGTATCTTTTAACATTGTAGCCTGCAATATCACAATTAGAAAAAAAATCATACAAAGATTTAGCATAGCCGATAAACTTCGGTTTATCTCTAACATCTTGATCAGATATACCGTGAATTCTTGTCGCTATTGGTGGAATAGAAATACCCGGATTCAACATTTCACTTTTTATTTCGTTAGAACCATCAGGATAAACTTTAAGCGTTGTAAACTCTACTATTCTGTCAAAATCTACATCGAGCCCGGTGGTTTCAAAATCAAGAAAAATTAAAGGTCTATTCAGAATAATATTATGCATACCTAACTCATCATGAAATAAATATCAGGTAAACCAACTCATCAAGAGGTTGAATATCAATCCTGCCAGAAACCAACCAGGAACAATTGAAAGTACACCACCAATCCAATCTATATCCTGTATTTTCAGGTTAATCTTAATAGCCGACACCAATATCCATAGCATTCCAATACCGAATAAAATGGGACCAACTGGGAGATTTTCATTATATGGATTTTTTATGAATACCAATAAAATACCCGGCAAATAACATATGCCAAGTGATCTCATAATTAATTTAAAATGGGCTCCACTACCTAAAAATTTCGAAGCAAAAAGATAAACAGACCCTGACCATAAAATCCAACCTACCAAAGTAGTTATTATAATTATCCACAAAGCTATTAGCCTTTCGCTTAAACCGTCCCAAGATTGACCTTCGGTATATGTCGGATTAAAAATACCAGAGAGACCTAATGTAAAAGAGATTCCAACCAATAAAACTATACCTGTTGAGTGTAATATCGAATCAGGATCATTAACTATCCTTTCAGTAGGAGAAGATTTTAATAAAGCAACATTAAATGCTTGTTTTAACATATTTCTCATTTATTGAGCACCATAGAAATTTAACTGTGTAAATTTATTTCTTTCCGGTTATGAGTCATTTTCAGCCTTAACTTCAACCAACTTTTTTTTCAAAGTTCTTCTCATTTCATTTTCAATCAAATTAAAATCTCTTTGAGGCAATAAATGTATCGTATCGACAAAAGCTAAATACCATAACTTTGGAGACCATCTTTTTGTGTATTCAAGAGTTGGCCCTAGTTCCAAACCATTAATGTATTTATCAGGTTTAAGAGCAATACCTTTTCTTATCTTTGCTCTATATGGGTATATCTCGTTGCGAGTGCCTATAGATTCCCATATTATTTCTTCATCTTCAAAACATTCTGATTCAACATAAGCGCTAGCTGCCCATTTTCTTGATCCTGAAATATAAAACAGTAAGCGGTCTTCAGGCTCCATCCGTTGCGCACGCTTGCGTTGTCTTTTTGTCAATCCTACTAAATCAAATCCCCTATCAGAAGTTATTTTGTAATTTTCTTCTGTTTGAACGATCATCCAATAATTGTTTGCCATTTAATTATTTTTGACTCCAATAAAAACCTTAGAATCCAAGTTTACAACAAAACAATCTTATTGAAAATCAAGAAACTTGTTTCATAGCTTCATACAGATGCGCCAGCAATTTTAGTGATTCTTTTACGTAATCTATAATTGAAATATTTTTCGAATCTTTATCTACGTGTACTTGTATTTGATTTTGAAACGACGAAAATTCGGTATAATAAATTTCCCCTAAAGGCTTTAAGCTATTTCGAAATCTCATGGATTCTTCAACAGGCACCAATCTATCATTTCGATCATGCATTATCAAAACGTTAGTTTTCAATCCTTTGGTAAATTTACTTGGAGAAATATCCTGCAAATAAGATATAGTTTCGTATGGTAATTGATCAAATAAACCTTGTATATCACTCTTATAGGCTCCAGATATTAATCGGTAAATAATTTTCGCCTCATCAGTAATTAATGCTTCACTTTGAATATTGATATCTTCGTTTAAAATTAATGGCATTAGGTAGTCCTTATCTTGGTTATTAGAAATCGATTCAATCAGTTGCCTCAAAACTACTTTTTTTGTAAGATAATCTGGTTTCCAATATTGAAGTCTTCCATCATAAAATCTCTTTTCAGTTAAAACTGATTCCATAAAATCAAAAGCATCATAATATCCGGCAAATAAATTCAAGAATTTGACATTATCGTTAATACGATCGTCACTCGCAGCCACCGCTACCATCGAGGCTCCAGTACAAATCCCTCCCATACCAATCTTAGTACCATCAATTTCATCCATATCTGACAGATATTGAAATAAATATATCAAGGATTCGATATCATCTTTTACAACTACTTGTTTTTCCTGCGTCTCCAACCATGGTACCAAAACAGCAATTCCTAAACTGGCCAAAGCGTTTGCAAGGCTTTCAACCCTTGGGTCAGAACCTCTATCAGCCGGAGAAACTCCAAGGAAAAATATAAATGCAGGAGCATCATGTTTCCGATTTGGCATATATAAATCTGCTTCTATAACTTTATTACCGTCTTCTAGTTCCAATGCCTGCTTAATAGGAACATCAAGAAAAGTATCCAAGAATGGCACCGAAACTCCTGGCAACAATTCAGTTATTAAGAAAGTAGATCTGTAAATTGCCTTTGTATCAAGGAATATTATCGCTAACAAAATTATGACGAACGGCACAGTTATTAAATCGAATCCTATTCTTTTTAATATATTAGTAATCATGTTGAAGTTAGTATTATGTTTAACCCATGTAGTATACTTGTACCGTTCTCATTAACATACGTTATTCAATATAAACAGAAAATGAATCCCCCTGATAATGTTACTGCAATAATATTAGCCGCTGGCAAAAGTCATCGCATGAATGGAATCAATAAAATGTTGATTCCATTTAAAAACGGACCTTTAATTCTTCATACCGTGAGTGTATTTCATAATTCTCCTTTAATTCAATCGATTATATTAGTTGTATCTAAAGACTTATACGAAAATGTATTGGAGATTTTCTCCGACACAAAATGGCATAAAATAACTAATATTGTTATTGGTGGAGATAGGAGACAAGACTCGGTAAAGAATGGTCTTACAAAAACCAAAAACGCGGAATGGGTTATTATTCACGACGGTGCAAGACCATTTGTAACAAATTCTATGATACAACAGGGATTAATAACTGCAAAAACTAGCGGAAGTGCTATTGCCGGTGTACCAGTCACCGACACGATCAAAAAAGTCGAAGAAAACAATGTTCTTAATACTTTACCTAGAAATAAATTATGGTCTATACAAACCCCTCAAATATTTAAATATGAAATTATCAAAAGGGCATACAAACAAATCAATAATGATGTAACCGATGATTCTACACTAGTAGAGCAGCTAGGTAATCAAGTTAACGTTTTTATGGGATCTTTCAACAACATTAAATTAACCACTGTAGATGACATAAATATTGCCAAATACTTTTTTGAAAATGATATCAGATAATAACAACTCCAATTTAAGAACTGGTATAGGATTTGATGCACATAAATTGAAATCCGGAATTCCTTTAATACTCGGAGGTGTCCATATACCATATGGTCAAGGATTACATGGACACAGTGATGGTGACGTTTTGATTCATTCTATAATTGATGCTTTATTAGGTGCGGTTAATTTGGGGGATATTGGCAAATATTTCCCGTCAGAAGACCCAAATATTAAAGGGATTGATAGTAAAATAATGCTAAAAACAGTCGTAAATGAAATAAATAATCACAATTGGCAAATAAATTTCATTGATACTACAATAGTCGCAGAAGCACCAAAGTTAAGTGAATTTATAAACAACATAAAAAACAGTTTATCTAACAATATGAATATTCCAACACACTTAATAAGTATAAAATCTAAAACAACAGATGGCATGGGCTTTATAGGGAAGGGTGAAGGAATATCAGCTTTATCAGTAGCCACAGTACAAAAAATCAAATGAAATTCTACAATACACTTTCAACTAAAATTGAAGATTTTGATCCACCCGATAAAAAAGTCAGTATGTACGTGTGTGGCATAACACCTTATTCTCCTCCTCATATAGGCCACGCCATGAGAGGTGTTATTTTCGACGTTTTAAAAAGATATTTACTCTATAGGGGGTATACGGTCCGACATATAGAAAACTTTACTGATATTGACGACAAAATGATAGAAAATGCATCTCGCCTCAAAATTACTACTAAAGAACTCGCCCAAAAAAATATAGATACGTATTTAAGCGAAATGGATTTACTAAATATTTCAAGAGCTGACTTATATCCAAAAGCTACAGAAGAAATACCTTATATCATCAAAATAATTCAAAAACTAATAGAAACTGACGTCGCCTATGAATCTAACGGAGACGTCTATTTTAGAGTTTCACGATTCTCCACATATGGCAAACTTAGTCATAGAGATATATCAGAGCTATTAGCTGGCGCTAGAATTGAACCATCTGAATATAAAGAAGACGACATTGATTTCGCCTTATGGAAATCTAAAAAACCAGGTGAACCGTCATGGGCAAGCCCATGGGGAGAAGGTAGACCTGGTTGGCATATAGAATGTAGTGCTATGTCTCTTAAGTACCTTGGTGATTCAATCGACATCCATGGTGGCGGGCAGGATTTAATCTTTCCACATCATGAAAATGAAATAGCCCAAACAGAAGCATACACAGGCGTTGATCCTATGGCGAAATTCTGGATGCATAATGGCCTACTTAGATTAGGTGAAACCAAAATGAGTAAGTCAATTGGTAACATAATTAGCTTGCAAGAAGCGATTAACAACCATAGCGTCAATGCACTAAGATTGTTTTTCTTAAGCTCATACTATCGTAGTCCTCTCGTATATAGTGAAGAAAACATAGAATCCCATGAAAAAGGTATTGAAAGACTATCTACTGCCTGTATACCTAGTTTAATTGACAACCCAACATCAATAATGGATTCGAAAAAATATGAAGATAGATTCATATTCGAAATGGATAATGACATTAATACACCACGCGCCATAGCTACTCTTTTTGATTTAGCCAGAGAGATAAATCGGTGTAAAGAAATAAATATAGATGTATCTAAAGCTCAATCTAAATTAATAGAACTATCTTCTATCTTAGGACTCAAGATTCAATCGGATCATCAAAAACAAGACACCTCAAAAATAAACATCATCCCAGTAATTTCGAGTATACATAAACATTTATTGTCAAATGGGGTAAATGAACTAGCGGAAATGGTTAAATCAGAAGCATTAAATTCCAATTTGATCACAAATGAAACTTTTGCAATTGCTGACAAATCGAACCAATTTGACGAATCAATTGGCGATCAATCAATTTTAATAGGTATTTTGATTAAAGCAAGAAATAAGTCACGCAAATTAAAAGAATTTGCAATTGCTGACAAAATCCGATTAGAACTAGAAAAATCTGGGGTTATATTAGAAGACACATCATCAGGGACTATTTGGAAACTCAAATAATCGCCTAAATAAAACTAAGATTCAATTCTGTTAAATAAAATAGCAGAAACAATAAATATAACCATTAAAACTATAGTCATGTTAAACAATAGTTTCTCTATTCCACGATATGTTCTATATGAACTCTCTGCTGGGCCAAACAAACTTGTGCCTTGACCTTTTACTTGTGCCAAAACGACTATAACAAGTAGTACGGCAATAATTATTTGAATTATATTAATAATCGATTTTAATTCCACGCGTATTTCCCTTAAATCTTTTATCTCGAACCATGGTACACCTTTATGATAAGATCCGCTAGACTGTTGGGCTCGTGCCTGTATTTGTTTTCAACATCAAGTATGTCACCGTAAACAACATTGATACCATTCACTCTACTGGGCCCAGAAGGTATATTAGATATATCAGTTGCATCATTATCTATTATTGAATTATTAGCTATAACACAATCTACGAACCTTTCGGCAGTATGATCTACCAAAGCATTTACATGTTCATCTATCCCATAATTAGACGTCTCTCCTGGTTGAGTAGCTACATTGCAAACATATATTTTGTATGCATTTGATTTTTTAATCGCGTCACTAATTTCTGGTACTAGCAAACTTGGCAAAACACTTGTATACAAACTTCCAGGTCCTAAAACAATCAATTCAGCATTATATAATGCATCTACCGATTTAGGGTATGCCTTAACTTCTACTGGATCAATTGACAACCTATTTATACTGCCATCTGTTTCACCTATTTTAGATTCCCCTCGTAACTTAGATCCATTTTCTAACTCCGCTATCAATTCGATCGGGCTTAAAGTTGAAGGCAAAATGTTACCATTAACAGACAGCACTTTACTTGATTCGATTAGTGCTCGGTCGAAACCGCCTGTTATATTTGCCATCGCTGCTATAAACAAATTCCCAAAACTGTGCCCTTGTAAACCTTCTCCTTGTGAAAATCGATACTGAAACAATTTGCCTACCAATGATTCATCTTCAGCTAATGCTACTAAGCAATTCCTAAAATCTCCTGGAGGTATTACACCAAGTTGTTCTCGTAAGATTCCTGAACTACCCCCATCATCTCCTACACTAACAATAGCAGATAAGTTATCCGAATAAATTTTCAAACCTTTTAGCGCAACAGACAAACCAGTACCGCCTCCTAAAGCTACAATTTTAGGACCTTTGCTGCGTGCTCTACGGACATAGACAGTATTGGTTACTTGGTCTATACCCAAAGATGAAAATAGTATTGGACTAACTGATCTATACAAACCAATTACTGCCAATCCAATAGAAGTTAAGCCGATTACCGCAACAATTACACCTTCCCAATGCCATGGTAAAAACTCCGGCATATCAAAATCAAATATGTTTTTAATAATAAACGCAATTCCCAAAGAACAAATCATTATGCCAATCAGACCTAGTAACAACCAACGTTTTATTCCCAATCCAAAATAAAACAACTTATATAAAAGACTTACGTGCTTTGACACGTGTAACTTATTTTTAGGTTTTGTACTCAAGACACAACACTCATCTTTTTATCTATTTCTAAGGGCTTCTAATCTTTCTTGCAATAGATCCGTAGCTTTCTGAGGATTAGCTTTACCTTTTGTTTCTTTCATTACTTGACCTACAAGAAACCTTATAACGTTTGAATTTCCTTCAAAATAATCTGAAACAGATTTAGAATTATTATCAAGAACATCATCAACCACTTTTGCAATCAAAGAAACATCTGAGATTTGTACTAAACCTTGAGATTCTGCTATTTCATTGGGGCTTTTCCCAGATTTAGTCATTTCAACAAATATACGTTTACCAATCGCGTTACTGAATTTACCTGTTATTATCGATTCGATTAATTCAAATAGGTGTTCAGAGGAAAATTTAAGTTCAGTAACACATTGTCCTGTTTCATCTAACAATTTCAATATATCCCCAATAATCCAATTAGCTACATTTTTTCCGTAAACAACTTTTTGTTTTTGCGGCAAAACCTTAGTTGACATAACCGATTCAAAATATTCAGCAATCTCTTTAGATGCTATAATCATTTCAGCATCATATTCACTTAATTCGTACTCTCTAATGAACCTAGATTTCTTTACATGCGGAAGCTCAGGCAATTTATCATTTATACTTTTAATCAAATCCGAATCTATTTCTAATGGTGGCAAATCCGGTTCAGGAAAATACCTATAATCTGCTTCTTCTTCTTTTGACCTTTGAGAAACAGTAACCCCCTGTTCTTCTATCCAGCCTCGAGTCTCCGACAAGATTCTTTCATTAGCATCTTTTAATTTGGCCTGCCTGATTATTTCAAATTGTAGCGCCTCATACACTGCCTTAAAACTGTTCATATTCTTAATTTCGACCTTTGGACCTAATTCTGTGTCGCTAAATTCCTTTAAACTTATATTAGCATCACATCTGAAGTTACCTTCCTCCATATTGGCAGTACTAACATTTATATATTGCAATATGCTTCTCAATGAAATCAAATATGACCTGGCTTCTTCTGGACTTCTCAAATCAGGCTCGCTCACTATTTCCATCAAAGGTATTCCTGCTCTATTTATATCTAATAAACTATATGAAGATTCTCCTCCATCTTGGCTATGTGATAATTTAGCTACATCTTCTTCCATATGAACACGATTTATTCGAACTGGCTTAGTAGATCCATCCAATTGAATCTCTAATACCCCTGACCTAGCAATAGGTTTATCATATTGTGAAATTTGATATCCTTTCATCAAATCAGGATAAGGATAATTCTTGCGGTCAAATTTTGTTCCTTGATCTATTTCACATTGCAAAGCTAACCCAGTGGAAATAGCTAATTCTACTGCTTTTGAATTCACAACCGGAAGAGTTCCGGGCATTCCCATACATACAGGACATACCACAGTATTAGGCTCTAAACCTTGATATTGAGATTTACATGAACAAAACATCTTGCTCATAGTCAATAACTGACTATGTACTTCAAGACCTATTACAACTTCATATTTCATTCTTCAAAAACCTTTACGGCACTATATAATTAAAAATATATATATTCGCACTATATATTAAATACTACACATAAATCACGAGATTTGAATATCAATATAGTTTAATCTATCCATGCGCCTTTGCCTATTAAGGGAACAAATCTGCAATTGCCGTAAGTGCTAAGATGATATGACTGTTCAGTTTTCACTACTTTAACTATTTGTTGATTTTCTCTATCTCCCACTGGTACTACCAAGCGGCCTTTTGGGGATAATTGATTAACTAACTCCAAAGGTAGCTTAGGAGCTGCAGCCCCAACAATAATTGCATCATAGGGAGCCCGTTTAGGATATCCAAGTTCTTCTTGAGATTGATATATTTCAACATTTTTGTATCCGAGTCTAGTTATAGTATTTTTGCTACTATCCACTAGTCTCTTTATTCTTTCTACACCAATCACATTACTAGACAATTCAGCTAATAAAGCTGTTTGATAACCACTCCCAGACCCAACATCAAGAACTTTGTCTGTATATTTTAACTCAAGTAATTCAATCATGATGCATACTATCAATGGTTGGGATATTGTTTGACCATCTCCTATAGACAAAGGTATATTTTCGTATGCTGCACAGTAATCGTTAGGTAGAATAAACCTTTCTCGAGGAACCTTGCGCAAAACGTTTAAAATCGATTTATCTCCTATGCTTGCCTTAATTTCTTGCAATAACTTTTCTTGAACTAATCTCAAATTGTAATTCATGACACACAACAGAGTGCTCCCAAAGCATTCGCCCCCAACGCACTTATCTCCTTATTACCAAATCTTGCAAATAAATTTTGCTGAAATTTGTGATTCGTGTATAGGTCCATAAACCCTACTATCAGTACTATCAAGAATATTATCTCCAATCACATAATATTGATCATTTGCCAATTTCCATTGATTTACTTCATTTGATAGGTTTAGCGGAAAATTAAATGAGAAATCATCTTCAGGCATGCGTTCATTGATTAGTAAAAGTCCATCTACAATCTCAATATTTTCATTAGGCAATCCTATAATACGTTTAATTTCAGATTTCGTATCTAATTCGCGATTAAATATTACAACATCGCTCCTTTTCAAATCGTCAAGGTTTTTAGAACAGAGTATTAAAGAGCCTTCGTCAAGCAAAGGCTCCATGCTATGCCCTGCAACTTTGTAAAAATCAAACGTCCTGAAAAAACTCAAACTATCACCGTTATTAACTTTGATATTAAAAGTAACACTCAACTTTTTAAAAGATAACATATCACCGTATATATTTTCAGATAAGAAACAATCGAGTAATTCATTTAAACCTATTTATATATTTCATTATTCAGGACTTGTTTTATCAAGTAAATTGTTGTTAACCTTTTTCATTAGGAAGAAAAATATAAAGGAGATTAGAAATGAATTTACAAAATTTAATAAATAAAGTAACAAAATTTAAAACTGTCCATGCGCATTGCGACATACCATGTGGAATATATGACCCAATTTCAGCAAAGATAGCAGCGCAAACAGTATTGAAAATGGCTATAAAAATAGAAACTTTAGAGAATAGCTCCGATGCTAATTCCTTAAATAGATTTATTGCTGCCAAAGAAAAACATGCTGAGTTAGTAAAACACGAAATCGATATCCTATGGCATGACTACTTTAAACCTGAACACTTAGAAAAATATCCTGATTTACATACAAAAGTATGGAACACAACAAAATTAGCGGCTAGCAACAAACAAAACGTAGACTCAAATTCTGCTAATAAGCTGGTTGATTCGGTTGATGAAATAGCATCTATATTTTGGGCTACAAAAGGAGTTGATTACACAGATGAGGTAGCCAAAATCCGTTTTGGCGCGTAACTCAGTTCAACTAGCAAAAAATAAAATTATCGGTGATTAGTTTACTAAAAAACCTGGAACCCAAGCTGGTTCCAGGTTTTTTGATAACTTACATATTTTCTATTTTATATTCTTCTCTTGGTGGAGAAAAAACATCAATAGCAACAGCAGGTCCATCGAGACCATGTAAGCAATGTTCGACTCCAGGAGGAATAACGTATGCATCTCCTGGTTTAAGTAATTTTCTTTCATCCCCTATTGTCATCTCATATTGGCCACTGAGAACCATCCCAGCTTGCTCATGATCCGGGTGCGAGTGTGGTGGCGGTGATGCATGTGCAGGACTCTCCACCAAACTAATCATAAGTTTATCCCCATAAAAAGTACGGATTACTAATCCCGGAGCAGCTTCTTTCCGCTCAATATCTGATGTATCTATAAAATATGACATCTAATCTCCTTATTTAATTTATTTTCCGTTTTGTTCTCTAATTACTTTAGAATGGTATACACGTAATATATTCGATATAAAACTATTTACGGGCGTTGAAATTCCTTCAGAATCCCCCATAACTACCGCTGCTTCATTGATAACATCGATTTCTATAGGATTACCATTAAGAATATCCAATAGCATTGAAGAAACCGCATCATCTCCAACGTGACTAAAATATTCAATCGTTTCATTCATAAAATCATTATCTATACTAATATCCTTAGCTCTAGCTATTTCTAATGCTTCATTCATAGCATTAATGGTCATTTGCCTAGCTGCTGGTACGGCCATAATCGCCGACATTGGACTCCTCGTTACCGACATCATGCCACTCCATCCACAAATATATATGAATTTTTGCCAAATATATTTGAGAACATCGCTAGTTAATTCAACTTCAATCCCATCTACATCCAATGCATCCTTTATTTTTTCAACCTTAGCATCATCATTCCCAGATGCATGTATCTGTCCAAATATAATATTACATTTATTATTACTCGTCTCTAAAGCATAACCAGGTTTAGGACGCATTGCGTCTATGTAAGTAACACCCAGCAAAACTTTTTTTTGACCGAATTTTTCGGCCAAAAGGTCTCCACTACCTATTCCATTTTGAAGAGTGAGTATATATGTGGATGAGCTTACCGCTGTCGATATCAGATCTAATGCTCTATCATTTTGGTAGCCTTTAACGCAGTATAGAATTAAATCTGCTTTATACTCCACATCAAGGGTTTCAGTAATTTTCGGATAAATAGTAAAGTTACCAGCCGTTGTACTTTCAACAACTAGCCCATTTTTATTTATGGCTTCTAAATGTTCCCCTCTAGCTATAAACAGTACGTCATGACCTGCTTTATGTAGAACAGACCCAAAATACGAACCTACTGCTCCAGATCCCATAACGAGTATTTTCAAAGGCTCTCCCTCCGCAATAAGAAATTAACATTAATTTCTACAAAACCTCTATTAAATCTTATTCCAAACCAAATAATACCAATCAATCTAAAAGAGTAGCTGAATCCAAATTATGTAAATATTTATTTCCTTTACCTACACCATCAAGTATAACTACTTCGTGGACAAACATATCATGGGATTCTACTTCAACTGTTACTCCTGTAGTCTCAACCTTCAATCCACTTTTTGTTTCAAATTGCAACCCTGAATCTATCGATTCTTCTTCTGCATATCCCATTTAAATCTCCTAATTTTTATGAATCATTTAACCAAGAATATTTTTGTCTAATTCTATCAATCGCAAAGAACATTTGCTATATACAATTAAACATCAAACGATGATATCAAACTTTATTGAAGGATTTAAGCAGGCTATGCTAACCTTAATAATATGAAGAAAGAAAGAATAATTGTAGCTATGAGTGGTGGCGTCGATTCATCTGTCGCAGCACTATTGCTACATAACAGTGGCTACGAGGTTATTGGAGTAACAATGAGACTCTGGGCAGATAATTCAGATGAACCCGGAGTCAAAAACAAAAGATGCTGCTCAGTCAGTGATGTACATGATGCGAAACGGGTATGTAATACTATTGGTATTCCACACTACGTTATGAATTTCGAAAAAGAATTCAAAAAGCATGTAATTGATTATTTCTGTCAAGAATACGACAGGGGCAGAACACCTCATCCTTGTTTAGCTTGTAACGACAAAATTAAGTTCGACTTCTTATTGAAGAAAGCATTAGCTTTAGATGCAAAATATATAGCTACCGGTCACTATGCACGTATAAAGGAATCCAATGGAGTATTCAAACTACTAAAAGGCCAAGACGACACTAAAGACCAATCATATGTATTGTTTACACTCACCCAAAAAGAACTTTCTCACTTAAAATTCCCAATTGGAGAATTTAATAAAGCTGATATCAGGCAACTAGCTAAAGAAGCAGGTTTATCTGTAGCAAACAAACTTGACAGTATGGAGATATGCTTCATACCAGACAATGACTATCGAAAATTCATTGCTGAAAGACTAACCCCAAAATCTGGTAATATCACAGATTCGTCAGGAAATATATTGGGACAGCATCCAGGACTACAGTTTTTCACTATAGGACAAAGAAGGAAATTGGGTCTCAATGGTAATTCCGAAAATCCAGTATACGTTACTAACATAGACCCTAACACCAACACTGTTGAAGTTGGAAATGAACAAGCATTATATAAAAATCAAATTTGGGCATCAAAGATAAATTTTATTTCCAACAAGAATATTGATGATGAGTTAAAAGTCAAAGCAAAAATAAGATATAACTCAAAAGCAGCATATGCCTCAGTAAAAATATTAGACGACTCTTGGGCAACGATTAATTTTGACGAACCCCAAAAAGCAATTACACCGGGGCAAGCTGTGGTGTTTTACGATGACAATGAATTAGTTGGCGGTGGAATAGTAGAAACAAAATCCCCTTCTAGATTAACTGTTTAGTAAAACTTAAATTATTTATTGGTGTGATATTGGACCAAACCGCTGATTACAAAGAAGAAACTAAATTATTAAATAATGGGTTCAATCTAGTAGCCGGCGTGGATGAAGTTGGCAGGGGAACTGTAGCCGGCCCATTAGTAGTAGGAATAGCAAAATTGCCCAATAATCCAAGCGGCAATTGGCTAAAGTCAATAAAAGACAGTAAGTTACTCTCCAACAAGCAACGTGTTAAAGCCCTCGAAATCCTTTACGATAACAAATGTATCATGACTACTGGCTCAACTTCTCCAAACGAAATAGATAAAATTGGAATAGTGAAAGCAACTAGCCTTGCAATCAATCGGGCTATTGATAAATTAAGTCAAAAACCAGATATGTTACTCGTTGACGGCTTTACACTACCAGGAATAACAGTGCCACAAAAACCTATAATAAAGGGCGATAGAAAATGCCTTTCTATAGCTGCTGCATCTATAGTAGCCAAAGTGACACGAGACGAGTTCATGCTCCAACAAAATGAAATATACCCGGAATATAGCTTTGACAGCAACAAAGGATATCTTACCAAAAAACATTCACAAGCAATAAACGAGCACGGTCCTTGCGCAATCCACCGATATAGTTTTGAGCCAATAATCTCTATGGCTACGCCAAAACTATTTAATTAACCATATTATATGGCTTATGAAGTAGCTTGTTTTGAAAAAATCAGGTCTTTTATCTTGGAAGTCACAGGGTAAACGAAGCAACCTAGCAAGAAGAATACTGCGAACATCACCCAATTGTGATTTAATATAGCAAGTAAACTCAACACCATTAACAACACTGCTACTATAGTAATTACTAATCCAAAAACAAACCCTTTCTCGTCTTTGATAATATCCAAGTGACCCTCCTAATATATTTACAGCAAAACTGAGTTATATATCAAAATATCAAATTTTCACCAATAAAACATGATTTTTGATTTATAATCATAAACCATATTTATATGGTATGCTAAAGCTTACCACAACAAGATGTTAACACCAACTATAATCTCTATTCTATAAAAACTTTTCTGACAAAGGACTTTATATGGAAAAAGTTTCTCAGCCTGAAACCGGCCAATGGAAAACTCAGTTAGAAAAAATCTCGTCTATATCAGAAATTTATTTTTCAAAAATACATCACATGCGAGAAGAAACTCTTAAATTATCTAGAGAGATCATAAGAAACTCTGCACTATCAATTAGGGCTTCTCATAGATCACAATTTGACCAAGCAAAATCACATCTAACTAAATCTGAACACCAATTAAAAACAATTATTGACATATGCAATGAAAATCCCGAAGTGTATCATTCTAGATTTATCCAAGATGCCCAAAAAGAATATGTAGAAGCAAGTCTTACGTTAGCATTCCTAACAAACTCATCTATGCCTGAACTAGAAATGTTCTCTATTAATCCTGCAGCTTATTTGAACGGACTAGCAGAAGCAGTTGGAGAATTAAGAAGATACATACTAGACCAGCTAAGAAAAAAAGTACCACTTCCGTACGAAAATTTATTGGTACTTATGGATGACATTTATACACTTTTAGCGTCAATAGATTACCCAGATGCCATAACAAACAACTTAAGAAGAAACACTGATATAGCAAGAAGCATAATGGAAAAAACTAGAGGAGATTTGACGGCTGCATCAATAAACCAAACCTTATCTTCTCAGACATTTATTGACCAACACCATGATTGACTACAAATATAGCCGTATGATAATTTAATCGTCGGTCTCTGCCCTTATGCAAGAAGCTTTTAAATGATTTTTAAACTAGGAGTACCCTAATGGATTTTGAAGTACAGTTTATAGCTGCCATAGTAGTTGGAATAATAGGATTGGTTTTTGCCGGAATACTTGCATCTAGAATTTTAAAAGAAGATGAAGGTGATGAACAAGTCAAGTTCATAGGCAAAGCAATTCAAGAAGGAGCTGCAGCTTTCCTATCAAGAGAATACAGATTACTTGCAGTTTTTGTAATAATAATTTTCGTTATCTTAACTCTGTTCATAGATTACGACATTCTAAACAAACTTGAATCATCCAACAATTTCCCCAAAACATCTATATCTTATCTAGTAGGAGCTCTCGGCTCCGCTATTGCTGGATTCGTTGGAATGGCTATCGCAACTAGAGCTAACACTAGAACAGCAGTCAAAGCAGCTGAAGGATTAAATCCGGCTTTAAGAGTCGCATTCAACAGCGGTAGTGTTATGGGAATCTCTGTTGTTGGGATTGGTCTATTAGGGATTACAATTTTATATTTGATATTTGAAGACGCTAATATATTAGCCGGTTTTGGTTTTGGAGCTTCCTCAATAGCACTTTTTGCGAGAGTAGGAGGTGGTATTTATACTAAGGCAGCAGACGTAGGCGCAGACCTAGTTGGTAAAGTCGAAGCAGGTATCCCCGAAGACGATCCAAGAAACCCTGCTACCATCGCAGATAATGTCGGTGACAACGTAGGTGACGTAGCAGGCATGGGTGCCGACCTATTTGAATCATATATAGGATCAATTATTGCTACTCTAGCTTTGGCGTCAGTCGCTACTATAGTTTCTGTCGACACAACTACGACATCACTTAAAATACTTCCATTTGTCGTTGCTACAATAGGTTTAGGTGCTTCAATAATAGGCACTTTTTTTGTAAGAACAGGTGAAAATGCAGATATGGGTAGACTATTATGGTCATTACGTACCGGAATATTTGCGGCTGGAGCTATTGTTTTAATTGGCGCTGGACTTTATATATTCCTTAACAACCTTGATTTCAATTTGTTCTGGGTAATCGTTATCGGTCTAGTTGCTGGCCAAACGATAGGTACAGCTTCAGAAGTTTATACATCCTACGAATTCAAATTCACTAAAAATCTTGCTGAACAAGCAAAAACAGGTCCAGCAACAGTCATAATAGGTGGATTAGGTTTAGGGATGTTAAGTACCGCAATACCAGCGCTAGTAGTTGTAATTGCCATGTATTTCACCTACCAACTAGCAGATACTTATGGTGTAGCCCTAGCGGCAGTAGGAATGCTTTCAACTTTAGGAATAACATTGGCTACCGATGCATATGGTCCAGTAGCTGATAATGCTGGAGGCATAGCTGAACAAGCACACATGCCACCAGAAGTCAGAGAAAGAACTGATGCATTAGACTCATTAGGTAATACAACTGCTGCAACTGGAAAAGGATTCGCTATAGGCTCAGCAGTGCTAACGGCACTAGCGTTACTTGCAGCATATGCTACAGTAACTAAAGTAGAACTATTTGACTTAAAAGACATAAATGTTTTATCTGGATTATTGATAGGCAGTTTGATGCCGTTTATATTTTCAGCATTAACAATGCAGGCAGTCGGCAGGGCAGCTGCAGCAATGGTAAACGAAGTAAGGCGCCAATTCAAAGAAATACCTGGTCTTCTCGATGGCAATGCTAATGCTGACCATACTAGAGCAGTAGATATCAGTACACAAGGTGCTATGAAAGAAATGATACTTCCAGGGTTGCTATCAATCATCGTACCTATAGCCGTTGGTGTGATACTAGGAGCAGAAGCATTAGGAGGATTACTAATTGGATCCATTGCTACAGGATTTTTGTTAGCAATCATGATGGCCAATGCGGGTGGTGCGTGGGATAACGCAAAGAAATACATAGAAGCCGGTAACATCGGAGGAAAAGGATCTGATGCACACTCCGCAGCAGTAGTAGGTGATACTGTTGGAGATCCATTTAAGGACACATCAGGACCAGCATTAAATATTTTAATTAAGCTCATGTCGATAGTTGCTTTGGTTTTTGGACCCTTGTTCGTTTAGTACAGCGTTTACACAACCAATGATCTCATGCCGATATTTGCAATAACATGGAAAAACATAAATGAGCAGTAATAAAAATGAACTGAACTTAAACGAATTTGTTTCGTTATGCAAAAGAAGGGGTTTCATTTACCAAAGCGGCGAAATATATGGAGGCGTAGGTAGTACATGGGATTATGGCCCAATGGGTGCAGAGTTAAAGAGGAACATAAAAAACTTATGGTGGGACACCTTCGTATTAAAGAGAAATGATATCGTTGGGATTGACACTTCGATATTAACCCATCAAGATATTTGGAAAGCAAGTGGGCACATAGAAAATTTCAATGACCCTCTTGTGGAATGTAAAGGATGCAATAAAAGATGGGACCAAGAGAAAATCCAATCCGAAACTTGCCCTGAATGTTCCGGTGAATTAACAGAACCAAGAAATTTCAATTTAATGTTTAAGACTTTCTTAGGACCTATCGAATCAGATAAAAATATAGCATACCTTAGACCCGAAACCGCACAAGGAATTTTTGTTAACTTTGATAATGTCCTTAATTCAACTAGAAAAAAACTGCCTTTTGGGATAGCCCAAATTGGAAAAGCATTCCGCAACGAAATAACTACAGGTAATTTCATATTTAGAACCCGCGAATTTGAAATGATGGAAATTGAATTTTTCGTTCACCCAGAAGAGGCGAAAAAATGGCATGAATACTGGATATCAACATGTTTTGACTGGCTTACTTCTCTAGGGGTGAAAGAAGAAAAATTGAAAATCCGTGCACACGAACCTACAGAATTGTCGCACTATTCGGATGGAACAAGCGATATTGAGTATTTATTCCCTTGGGGTTGGGGAGAAATTCAAGGTATTGCAAACAGAACTGATTTCGACCTAAAAGCTCATTCTGAAAGCAGTGGAAAAAAATTAACATATTTTGATGATTCTCTTCAAAAACACATAACCCCTTTCGTAATAGAACCATCTGCTGGTTTAGACAGAGCAGTTATGACTTTCATGACTAATGCATTTGAAGAAGAAGAAATAGATATGGGAAATGGTAAAATCGAAACACGTTCGGTTTTAAGATTAAATCCAAAATTGGCTCCTGTAAAAGTAGCAATTTTACCATTAAGTAGAAAAGATGAATTATCGGGATTTTCTAAAAAAGTTTACGATACAATATTGAATTCCCCAATAATTTCAGGATTAATACAATACGATGATACTCAAAGCATTGGAAGACGATATAGAAGACAAGATGAAATTGGCACTCCATTTTGTGTCACGATAGATTTTGAAAGTTTGAATGATAATTCAGTGACTGTACGAGATAGAGACTCCATGAAGCAAGAACGTATTGAAATAACAAACGTAGTAGAATACTTAGGGAATCATCTTAATTAAAAGCTTTTAAACTGCTACTATTATATAGATGCATATAATACATTTTAGCGACGTTCATATCGGAGTAGAAAATTATAGCAAGCCGAATCCTCAAACAGGTCTTTCTACTCGACTAAAAGACTTTTTAGATACCTTTGATGAACTTGTAGATTTCAGCATTAACGAAGATGTAGATCTAGTCGTATTCAGTGGCGATGCTTATAAAAACAGAGACCCGAATCAAACCCAACAACGTGAATTTGCTAAACGAATTATGCGTTTAGCGCAAGCAAAAATACCAGTATTCCTACTAAGTGGCAATCATGATGTACCTCACGTTTTCGAAAGAGCAAGTTCCTTGGAAATTTACAAAACTCTAGAAATTCAAAATGTATACACTGCAGACACTCTAGACATACATAATATAGATACAAAAAACGGACCAATTCAAATACTAGCTTTACCTTGGATCAGAAAAAGTAACCTACTTGCTCAGAGAGTAAACCTTGAAGGTAAAAGTCATGAAGAGGTAAACCTACAGATTCAAAAAACAATTGATGCTTCAATACAACAAATGGCGCTCAAGCTAGACCCTAAAGTACCTGCAATTTGTTCTGCACATGTAACGATTTTTGAATCGGTTACTAGTAGCGAAGTTTCGATGATGCTAGGATCAGACCATGGACTATATACTAATCAATTAGCATTACCTTGCTTCGATTATATTGCTTTAGGACATATACATAAACATCAAGTACTAAATCAAAAACCTCTAATGGTATACTCTGGGAGCCTTCAACGAGTAGATTTTGGAGAAGAGAAAGACACCAAAGGTTTTTGTAGCATAATCTTAGATCCAAAAGCCGATGTCGGAAACAGAATTAAAGATTTTAAATTTATAGATGTAAATGCTAGAAAATTCAAAACAATATCGGTATCTATACCTGACAAAGAACTAAATCCAACAAAAACGATTATTGAAAAAATAGACTCAGAACCAATCGAAGATTCAATTGTCAAATTAGATATATCAGCTTCATCTGATTTAGACGCAATGATTGATTATTCTGCAGTCAAAAATGCTCTTAACAAATCTTATTATCTTGTATCAATAAACAAAAACATCTCAGAACAAACACGTAATCGGATTGGCGATATAGAACAAAATCATTTGAGCCCTTTGCAAGCACTGGAATTATACTTTAAATCTAGAGAATTATCTGAAGACAGGATAGAAAAGTTACTAAAACATGCTTCAGAAATAATCAATCAACATAATACCGAACCAGACCAATAATGTTTTCACAAATATCAGAAATATTAATTGTATTTGTAAGATGGATTCATATCACATCAGCAGTTATTTGGGTTGGTGCTGGAATTTTGCATTTAATAACTATTCGTCATTTTGAACATACATCAAATAAAGATTGGGATGCGCTAATCAAAAAAATGCGCGGAAATCTAGCTAGTATATATAGTATCGCAGTCCTTAGTTTAACAAGTACCGGAGCAATCATAATGCTTGATGCGCTATTAAAGCCAGATTTATCCCTATCTTATATATCAATATTATCGATAAAGTTATTCCTTGTTATTTTGATTTTTGTGATAACAATAAATAAAAACCGAACAAGTAAATATAAAAATACCGAGTCAACAAAAACCAATAAATTTCTGAGCCCATTTACAAATTATATGTTTGTAACAATATCAGGTATATTAATAATAATTTTATCTGATATCCTTAGGACCATAAGCATTTCATAGAATAAAAAGGGGAATTGATGCGTGAATCGCTAGTAAAAATTTTGGCGTGTCCAGTTTGTAAAAGCAGTCTATCGCTTGTCACTAAAGAAATAGAAGATGATGAAATAGTATCAGGTGTATTACATTGTCCATCTTGTGACCATGATTATTTGATTGAAAACACAATACCTAACCTTTTGCCCCCAGAGAAAGAATAATTGGGAATAGACGTTATTTCTCAACAAAAACTTTTCTCACTTCAGATAGGTCTTGATTATTGAAAGCAGCATCAAATAAATGGGTTATAGTTTTTTTCGATAAAGGGTGAACCCAAACAGGATCTAATTCCATTAGTGGCATTAATACAAATAGGCGATTCTCCATTCTAGGATGCGGAAGCTTCAATAACGGGGTATTCATTACTATGTCGCCGTAGCAAATCAAATCCAAATCCAATGTTCTGGGACCATTTGGAAAAGAATTGTTTATACCTAATTTGTTCTGTAATTCCATTAAACGTGCAAGTAAATTAAATGGATCAAAATCCACATAGAGTCTACAAACCGCATTTGTAAACTGCGGTTGTTCCACAAACCCAACAGGCTTAGTCAAATAAAACGATGAAATCTCTGGGCTTTTTGACAGCTTACTTAATTCATAATAAGCATCAGTTAAAACTTTTATTCCATCATTTATATTCGAACCTAAAGATAAATATACTTTATTAAGAATTCATTACTCCCATTCATCTGATTATTGCATCAGCCATTTTCGCAACCTTAACCATTTCTTTAACATCATGCACTCGTATAATATCAGCTCCGGAACTGATTGCTAAAGCCACAGTTGCAGATGTGCCTTCAAGTCTATCTTGTATAGAAGCATTCAAAACATTACCTATAAAAGATTTCCTAGAAGTACCTATTAGTAGAGGTTGTCCTAAATCCCCAAATTCATTCAAACGCTTTAATACTTCAATGTTCTGTTCAGACGTTTTACCAAAACCTATTCCAGGGTCCACGATAATATTTTGTTTTCCCATCCCTTTTTTAATGGCCGAATCAATAGTGATTTTAAGTTTTGAAATAATATCTTGAATGAGATTATTATAAAAAGTATTTTCTTGATTATGCATTACAATCACAGGACATTCATATTCAAGAGCTACATCGACCATTTCATCATATCGTAATCCCCAGATATCATTGATTAACGAAGCTCCCGATTCTAGAGCGCGGCGAGCAACGTCTGATTTATATGTATCAATACTTATTGGTATATCCAATTTGTCAGACATCAATTCGATTACAGGTAAAACTCTTTCGATTTCTTCTTCAACAGTCACTCTCTTAACGTTAGAATATATATTTGGTGGTCTAGTCGATTCAGCTCCTACATCAATAAAATCAGCTCCCTCATCCTGAAACTTGAGTGCCTGATCCGTAGCAATTTGAGGATTGTAGCCAATGCCATCACCGGAAAATGAATCATTTGTAACATTTACTATACCCATAACATAAGTTTTTAATCCCCATACAAATGGTTTACCAGCTATCGAGGTTTTTTGTTTTTTTGCATTACTATTGTTATTAATCATCCAGCTACTCGACTTACCTTAATTTTTATTACAGTTTATATTTAAATCTTTCTTGATACTTAAAATACAATTTGATAACTTGAAACTATTATTTCAAACCATATTGAGGATTTCAAATCAATTGCAAAACAGTAAAACACAACAAAAACTATCTCAACTAAAGCAAAAATCAATCGAGGCAAAATTAAGTGGTGGTGAAGCTAAAATTAAATCTCAACATGAACGAGGTAAGTTAACCGCCAGAGAAAGAATAGACCTGCTATTAGATGATGGCTCTTTTGAAGAAATTGATCGATTCCTAGTGAACCAGCCTAATGAATTTGATGATGCTAAAAACAAATTCCTAGGTGAGGCGGTAATCACTGGCTACGGCAAAATCAACAATAAAACTGTTTTTCTGTACGCACAAGACTTCACCGTGTTAGGTGGGTCACTATCTGAAGCTGTAGCGAACAAAATATGTAAAATAATGGACCTAGCAATGCAAAATGGAGCTCCAGTTATAGGATTGATTGACTCGGGTGGAGCTCGAATTCAAGAAGGCGTGAACAGTCTTGCCGGTTACAGTTCTATATTCCTAAAAAACACCCGGGCTTCAGGAGTGATCCCACAGATTTCAGTGATTTTGGGGCCTGCAGCTGGAGGTGCCACTTACTCCCCCGCACTTACCGACTTCATATTCATGGTTACGAATATAGGACAAATGTATATAACTGGGCCAGAAGTTATAAAAGCGGTAACTGGAGAGCAAGTGACTCATGAAGAACTTGGAGGTGCTGAAACACATGCGTCAAAAAGCGGTGTTGCTCATTTTATCAACAATACTGAGGAGGAATGTTTTAGCCAAATAAGACAATTAATTGAATTTTTACCTCAAAATAATATGGATGAATCAAATCCAGAAACTGAAAATATTGATCCACCAGACAGAAAATGTGAGGTATTTTCTTCGATAATACCAGACGATTCATATCAACCATACGATATGTTGGAAATAATAACTGAAGTGGTAGACAACAACGACTTCATGGAAGTTCACCAAAAATATGCTACAAACATACTTGTTGGGTTTGCAAGAATGGGAGGCAAATCAATCGGTATAGTTGCTCAGCAGCCTTCAAGACTAGCAGGAGTGTTAGATATTAACGCCTCTGTAAAAGCAGCAAGATTTGTCAGATTTTGTGACGCGTTTAACATCCCTATAGTTACTTTTATAGATGTACCTGGATTTATGCCAGGCACGTTGCAAGAGCATAATGGAATTATAAGACATGGAGCTAAATTGATTTACGCCTATGCTGAAGCTACAGTTCCTAAAATCAGCGTGATTACAAGAAAGGCATTTGGCGGAGCTTATATTGTAATGAGCAGCAAAAATTTAAAGGGAGACATCAATTATTCATGGCCCACCGGTGAGCTTGCAGTTATGGGCGCAGAAGGAGCTGTAAACATAATACATCGTAAAAAAATCAAGTCCTCTCAAAATGATGAGAAAGTTAAAAGCGAATTGATACACGATTATGAAGAAAAATTCATGAACCCCTATGTTGCCGCTTCCACAGGAATCATCGACGATGTTATTGACCCCATAGAAACTAGGACCAAAATAATCAATGGTTTAAATATGCTAGCCAACAAACGAGATACTCTTCCCCCTAAAAAACACGGGACAATTCCACTTTGAACAAAGATGTAAATATTGACATAAAAATGAAAGCCGCTATATCTGCAGTTATAGAAGCATATTTAGCACAAATCAAGCCTGTTTCAAAACGACAACTAAAAAAGTTAAATGAATGGAAACTTTTCACAGAATCAGACTACAATCAGTTGCGTATAAGCAAAATAAATCCATGGAAAAACCACACAGGATTTTATAATTAAAACATGTTAAACGAAACCAGCATGAAATTTACAGACACAACGTTCAGAGATGGCCATCAAAGTTTGTTAGCAACTCGATTAAAAACTGCTGACATGGAGCCAATGGCAGAACTGATGGATACTATCGGATTCCATTCTATGGAAGTATGGGGTGGAGCTACTTTCGATGTAGCCACAAGATATTTGATAGAGGACCCTTGGGAAAGATTAAAAAGATTTAAATCCCTTATCAAAAACACTCCGTTAAGTATGCTGTTGCGCGGTCAATCTCTTGTGGGTTACAGAAATTATGCTGACGACGTTGTAGAAAAATTTATAGAAAGATCTGCTTACAATGGCATAGACGTTTTTAGAGTTTTCGATGCACTTAACGACGAAAGGAACTTGGAAAAATCTACAACTGCAATCAAAAATGTAAACAAACACCTACAACTAACGATATGCTATTCAGTAACTGATGGCGGTAGTATGGGTGGACCAATTTATACACTAGATTATTTCACCAACAAAGCTAAGTCACTAGAAAGTATGGGTGCAGACAGTATTTGTATAAAAGATATGGCGGGGTTGCTTTCTCCTTTTGATGCATATACTTTATTTACCGAACTTAAGAAAAGCATCAAAGTACCGTTACAATTACACACTCACTATACTAGCGGTATGGCATCAATGACAGCTTTGAAAGCTATAGAAGCGGGAGTTGATGTAGTTGACGCTTGTTTATCACCTTTAGGACTTAGAACATCTCAACCTGCAATCGAGCCACTAGTTATGAGTTTAAAAAATCATTCTCGAGCTTCAGGGTTGAATTTGGAAGTATTGCATAAAGCTTCAGACCAACTAGAAACCATATTAAAAAAATACAAAACTGATTTAGAAATGCCAAGGGCATCAATAATTGATGCCAAAGTTTTAAGTCACCAAATCCCAGGGGGAATGATAAGTAATCTAATTTCACAATTACGAGAATTAGATGCGCTAGATAAATTAGACGATGTACTAGCTGATATCCCATCAACTCGGAAAGACCTAGGATACCCGCCACTAGTCACACCAATAAGCCAAATGGTCGGAACTCAGTCAGTCAGTAATATTTTGAATGGGAAATATAAGATGATTAGTTCTCAGTTGCAAAATTATCTAAAAGGTATGTACGGCAAATCTCCTTCGAAAATCGACGATGAATTATTAAGCCAAGTTGATTCTAAAGACATACTAAATCAAGATTCTAGACCAGCCGACCTACTTGATCCAGAATTAAATAACTCATCTGAAAAAGTAAAGGAAATCACAGAAAATATAGACGATATTTTGACATACACCCTTTATCCAACAACTGGAATGAAATTTCTAAGGCAAAAACATGGAATTGATCCTATTTTAAAAGACGAATCACAAAACCAAATAGAGAAATCAACCCCAACAATCTCTAAAAATGATGAGACTAAATCCCCATCAAAAAGTTCAAATCTTAAAACTTTTAACGTATTTGTAGAAGGACAACACTTCGAAGTAGAAGTAGATCCAGTATATCGAAAACCAAAAATTACTAAGGATGATATAACAGCAGAACCCATAAAGGATAATAATGAAAAATCCGATGGAGAAATTTTACTTGCCCCAATGCCTGGGACTGTATCAAAATACAACGTGCAACTAGGAGACCAAGTATCAAAAGGAGACACAATACTAATATTAGAAGCTATGAAAATGGAAAATGCGTTATCATCACCAAAATCAGGAATCGTCACAGAAATATCATTTAAAGAAGGTGACTCAGTAATCAAAGGCGATATATTAGCGGTAATATCTTAGCAATCAATAAATCGAGAAAGGATAACAAATTGGATAAACATAATTTACAAAACATAAGTGACCATTTTATTTCAGTATTGGAACAACAATTAACCCGGCTTGATAATATTAAAAGTTCGGCCGACTGGATTGATTATTCCCAAGTGAATCCTATTGTCATAGGTATGATTGGAGGAGATGGAATAGGACCAATTATTAGCGATGCTACAAGGTTTGTTCTAGAGGAACTTTTGTCAGAAGAAAAAAGCTCGGGCAAAATATTATTTAGAGACATTAAAGGTCTAACAATAGAAAATAGGGCTTCGGTGGGTAAAGCAATCCCAGATGATGTTTTGGAAGAAATAAAAAAATGCCATGTTACACTAAAGGGCCCCACACATACTCCTGAAAAAGGAGACCCATGGCCAAACATAGAAAGTGCTAATGTTGCTATGAGAAAAGAATTGGATTTATTTGCGAACGTTAGACCCGTAAGAATTCCCACTGAAAATATAGATTGGACATTTTTCAGAGAAAACACAGAAGACTTATATGCCGTAGGCAGTCAAGGAATTAACGTTACAGATGATTTAGCAGTAGATTTCAGGATAATATCAACTACAGGCTCAACCAGAATCATTGAAGCAGCTTTCGCTCATGCCCAAAAAACGGGTAAATCTAAAGTTACCGTGGTTACAAAAGCAAACGTCGTCAAAACCACTGATGGAAAATTCTTGGAAGTAGCAAACAAAGTAGCAAGTAATTACCCTGATATAAGTTGGGATGCCTGGTATATAGATATAATGACTGCAAAATTGTTGGACACTAAACGCAGAAACCAATTTGAAGTTTTAGTTATGCCAAACCTTTATGGAGATATTCTTACAGATGAAGCCGCAGAAATCCAAGGTGGGGTTGGAACAGCTGGTAGTGCTAATATAGGCAAAACTCATGCAATGTTTGAAGCAATCCATGGTAGTGCACCAAGAATGGTTAAAGAAGGAAGAGCTAAACATGCTGATCCTAGTTCCCTTTTAAGAGCAGGTGCTATGCTACTTGACCATATAGGATTTATCGATTTAGGTTCCAAACTTAATCAAGCTATTGATGTATGTGGAATGTATGAAAAGCGTTTAGTAATTAATGGAAGAGACTCGGGAGCAACAAGTGAAGAATACGGTAAATATATACTTGAAACGATTAAAAATCCGGAATTAAATACAATTTGGCATCAATATTCACATGGTGGAAGTTAATTTACATCTACAAAACCCAAGTAAATATTGATGTATCCGGTTCAGGAAAAGGAGAATTCATATGCGAAATAAAATTACTGTAGTTGGTGCTGGGAATGTAGGTGCAACTACTGCTCAGCGTATTTTTGATAAAGGCTATTCAGATGTAGTTCTCATCGACATAGTTGATGGTTTACCACAAGGAAAAGCTCTAGACATTCAGGAATCTGGACCTATTTCTAGTTCCGATGCGCAAATCATCGGTTCCAACGACTACAAAGAAACCGCAAATTCTGACATAGTTGTAATAACTTCGGGAATAGCTAGGAAGCCAGGAATGTCAAGAGATGATTTACTACTTACAAACATGAAAATAGTTTCTCAAGTAGTACAAGAAATTGTTGCTCTTTCTCCAGATTCAATTTTAATACCAGTAACAAATCCTTTAGATGCGATGGCATACCAAGCTTATAAAATCAGTGGTTTCCCAAGTAATAGAGTCGTAGGGATGGCAGGTATATTAGACACCTCAAGATTCCGTACATTCATCTCTCAAGAACTCAATGTGTCTGTAGCCTCTATATCCACATATGTTCTAGGAGGTCATGGGGACACAATGGTACCTTTAATTGGTCAAACCATAGTCGGTGGCAAACCAATAGCAGAATTAATACCTGAAGACCGTCTCGAACAGATAGTCCAAAGAGCTAGAGATGGAGGAGCAGAAATAGTCAACTATTTAAAAACTGGAAGCGCATATTACGCACCTTCTGCTTCTGTGGTACAAATGATTGAATCAATATTGTTTGATAAAAACGAGATACTTCCCTGTACGGCTTATTTGCAAGGAGAATATGGAACGAGCGATGTTTATGCAGGAGTACCAGTCGTATTAGGACAAAAAGGTGTTGAACGAGTTGTAGAATTCAAATTAACAGAAAAGGAAAAAGACCTATTTGAAAAATCTGTTGATTCAGTAAGAGAGTTGATTTCAATAATGAGTACTTCCTAATTAAGAACTTAGCTAGGGTATTTTATGTTTGTAAAATACATCAATTAAATCACCTTATTGTTGTCGAGCTAGGTTTGCTTTATTTTGGACAAAAATGTCAATCAAACTAATTTTAATACCTATCATAAGTATAACAATGATGCTACTACCTAGTTGTATTTACCAGAGCCAACAAGAAAATCAACCAGACAATGTAACAACATCGATTATTGTTGGAGAACCAACTGTAATTCCTGCAACACCAACAAAAACCCCAAAACCTGTTCCGTCTGTACAAACGGATACAACTAAAATAAAAACACCAGTTATCAGCCCTGAAATTCATATCTCTAGAGGAGATGCTAGTTTCCAATCACAATCTTATCAAGAATCAATCTTACACTATCAATCAGCGATTAAAATCGACCCAAATCACGACCGTGCGTATCACAAAATAGGAATAGCATATTTCAATCTAGGATTATACGAAAGAGCAATAGAATACTACTCAAAAGCAATTGATATTAACCCAAATAAAATAGAAGCCTATCATGGAAGAGGGATTGTTTATCACATGATGTCGAATCATCAGAAAGGAGTAGATGATTTGACCAAAGCACTTGAGATTGATGATTCAGTAAAAGTAACAGATTCGATGTTCCCTTTTAGGGCAAATATATACCATAATCGAGGCTTCATGTATCTACACCTAGAGGAATATCAAAATGCTCTGGCTGATTTTGAAAAAGCTATTGCAATAAACCCCTCATATACGCAAGCGATAAATAGCAGAAAGGCTCTTCTTGATTCAGGCATATTAAATAATTGAGTTTCAGGGAAGGCTAAAACAAATCAATTCGCTTAAAAACCCTATGTATCACCTCTTTTCATGTACAAATTAAGTTATTATGTCAAATATTGGTGTTAGTATGAAAATCTCTTACAAAAAAGTAAAATTACATCTATAGTAAAATATTAGAATTAGTGGGAGTGGATGAGGCCCGGTGGTCTCTGCGGACTTCAAATCCGTTGGCTTTTACCCTTCGGTGAAAGTGGTGGGTTCGACTCCCTCGCACTCCCGCCAAATGTTTAACATTTTAAAATTTAATCAAGACGGATATTTATTTCAAAAAATATTCCTAATCAAGTTAGGCTAAAAAAATGGATCACGATAAAAACACAAACACAAACACTAACTTCATCAAAGAAATAATTACGAAGGACCTAGTTGACGATTCAAAAAATGACGCAGTAATAACCAGATTCCCTCCTGAACCAAACGGGTATTTACATATTGGACACGCAAAATCCATAACTTTAAATTTTGGATTAGCTGACGATTTTAATGGAGTCTGCAACCTTCGATTTGATGATACGAATCCCACAAAAGAAAACACAACTTTCGTCGACTCTATAAAAAATGATATCGAGTGGCTGGGCTGGAACTCAGATAACCACCTTTATTTCGCCTCAGATTATTTTCCAAAGCTATATGAATTTGCTGTAACTCTAATAAAATCAGGGAAAGCATATGTTGACGATCTTACTCAAGAACAAATAAGAGAATTTAGAGGTACTTTAATCAACCCTGGCAAAGAAAGTCCCTATAGAGAAAGGAGTGTAGAAGAAAATCTTAATTTATTTGAAGGAATGAAAGAGGGCAAATATGAAGAAGGCAGTAGAGTTCTTAGAGCCAAAATAGACATGCAATCTGGAAATCTAAATATGAGAGACCCTGTCTTGTATAGAATAATCCATACTGAACATCATCGCACCAAAAATAAATGGTGCATATACCCAATGTATGATTTTGCTCACGGACAATGTGATTCAATAGAAAAAGTTACTCATTCTATTTGCACTTTAGAATTTGAAGATCATAGAGAGCTTTATGACTGGATACTAGATGAATTAAAAATCCATCATCCAAAACAAATTGAATTCGCAAGATTAAACTTATCTTTTACTGTTCTTAGTAAACGAAAATTAATGAAACTAGTAGAAGAAAATCATGTGGAAGGCTGGGATGACCCTCGAATGCCGACATTGTCCGGTCTTAGAAGAAGAGGTTATACATCTGATTCAATCAAGCAATTCTGCACTAAAATCGGGGTAGCAAAAAGACAAAACACAATTGACATATCATTGTTAGAACATTCATTGCGCGAAGACCTAAATAAAAAATCTCAAAGAGCGTTAGCAGTATTAAACCCGCTAAAAGTTACAATAGAAAATTACCCTGAAAATCAGATAGAGTACGTTGAAGCAATCAACAATCCGGAAGATGTTACTGCAGGCCACCGTAAAGTTCCATTTACCAAAGAAATCTATATAGACCGAAACGATTTTATGGTTGACCCACCCCGCAAATTCAATCGGCTAACTTTGGGTAGTGAAGTAAGATTAAAATACGCATATTTCATTACATGCACTAAAATCATCAATAATCCCAAAACTGGAGAGGTAGATGAATTAATATGCACCTATGACCCAAACTCTAAAGGCGGCAAATCACCAGATGGGCGTAAAGTGCGAGGAACAATTCATTGGGTATCAAAATCAGAAAGTATTAAATCTGAAGTGAGAATATATAATCCTCTTTTCTTAACTGAAAAGCCTGATGAATCGACTAATTTCTTACTTGATATTAACCCTAATTCAATAGAGGTACTCAATGACTGTTATATTGAACCCAATTTGTCTAAAGCCAAACCAGGCGATATATTTCAATTCGAAAGATTAGGGTATTTTTGTATTGATTCAAAAGATTCTAAAGCAACCGATTTGGTTTTTAATCGATCAGTACCTCTTAAAGATTCTTGGTCAAAGATAAATCAATTAAAATAATTATCAATTCTCCGTATTTTTTTTGCACTATTTATACTGAGAATAATGGAAGGCAAAATCAGGCTTCCTACCATTAATATAGTAACCCAATATGGCCTTTGACACTTAGCATACCAATAATTGAAATCACACTGAGACAAGCCTGAAACATTTAATACCCAAGGTATTAATGCATCTAAAATAACAGCTAAAACCACCCCTATGAATGGACATGCTATTCCAATCAATGCGATTGTTAAAAATTTCCTTCGCATGCCTAAATAAACATAACCGAAACCAAAAGGTAACAAATTCAGAAATGTAGCTATGGTTTTGTTTTTCATATAAATACACCACTAGAATGCTTATTTGTTTTCATTAATCAATAACTACAATTTGATTACATTAAAACACATCAATATTATTATAATTAATAAGTTAAAAAGTTATAGTATCATTGAGCACATATATCAAGATAATATGTAAATACATAGAATAATTGCAAACATTAAATTGTAAAAAATGATATATCTTAAACCCAACACAAGTTGGATCAAACAAATATTCAACCAGACCGTTTTCACTGCAACTTAGATAACAACTCAAAAATCAAATATAGAAGTTAAGGATAAATAATGATAATAGATTCACATATATATTTATTTACACCAATAGATAGTCCTGAAGGCCCGAATAAATCCACCCAGAGAATCCGTTGGGCACAAAGTTCATATTCAGGTCACCACCAACCTGCTTGGAGAATAAAAGACCGACAGGTAGCAGATTCAAGCTTGATAGGAGCTAAAAAGCGTAGAGATATAGGCGGTTTACCTGATGTGAATTTCAGAGCAGATCATGAATATGGACGAATAGTCTGGACAATAGACGGCGAAGATTATACCAAGCAATTTCTGCCTCCAAACTTAAAAAATATGGAATACACCCCTTATAGCGCTATTTCCGAGATGGATTACGCTGGAGTAGATATGGCATTAATCCATACTGACCCGATGCTAGTTAGAGATGTAGATTTTTTACACAAGTGTGTAGCAGAATTTCCAGACCGTTTCAGAACCATGGTACCTGTAGATGAATGGGATGTAAAACATAATGTCGACAAGATATTAGAAAAATTAGTTTATTCGATAAGTGAATTAAATTTACACGCTATCAAATTTCATACATCTTTGGTTGAAAATGAATTGAAAAAAGATTGGTCTTCAGGGCCATTGAAATATTTTTGGGATACAGCAACTTCTTTAGGAGTACCAATTTTCTTCACTCTTGGTACAGGGTACGCTGACAGCAATGACAACATACCTACCCAACAATCCGGATATCATTCAGAACTCAAAATACTATGTGATTGGATGGAAAAATATCCTAATAACATATGTAGTCTCACTCATGGTTTCCCTTGGAGGATTTTCATCGAAAACGACCAAATCAAACTGCCCAACTGGATTTGGTCACCTTTTTCTGGCAACAACTGTAACATAGAAGTTTGCTTACCTGTTCGAATTGGAGATATATTCGAATATCCATATAAAGAAGCTTGGAATCCTTTACACCAAATGGTTAATAACATAGGAAGTTCAAACTTATTGTGGGGAACTGACATGCCGTTCCAAAACAGATTCTGCACTTACACTCAATCACGTAAATGGATTGAAAACCATTGCGATTTTTTGGACGATAAAGATATCGAAATGATCATGGGCGGCACAGTTAAGCGAATTCTAAATATATAGAATTGCCATCAATTGTATTTAATTTTTATATTCACATCATCCAATATAATTGGAGAATTCAACCTATATGGACGTTCTTCTATACTTATAGATAATTTATTTTCTCCAACAACCAAAATTTTCTCATTTAATCCAAATTCCAAAACTTGTCCGCTATATGGTTCAAGTATGTGAGGGGATGGAGGCCTCCTTATATATTCAGATCTATATCTTTTCGATAATGAGTCATTAATTGGAACTTTATTTATACAAACATTTAAACGATCATCATTGACTATTCCTTTTATCCTTAAAAACAACTCTATTGCAAATTTATTACCATTTAGATTCTCATTTGAATCAGAAAATTTGAAAGTGATTTCTGCAACATCCGCAGTGTTAGGAATTTCTACTGGGATTGAAGTTTCATAACCCAAATCTGCTGGCTCTTTTACTCTTTTTGCCAAACAATATATTTTGTCAGCATAAGTTAATTTTTCAACAAACTTTAATTCATTTAAAATGGTTTTTTGCTCGTCACCTAAAGGCCACTTCAAAAACCACGAATAAAAACCATCAGCACCATGCATTTTCAAATTATTAGCCGCTGCTCTAAAATGTTCTTTTTCAGCGTATATCATTGCATCTAGTTCATGTTCTCCATGTAAATCACGGTCCAAAGTCTTATCTTTTATATACGGTTGTAAAACAGGGTACACAGCGATATCTACGTCTTTAACCAAATCAACTAACCATCTGACGGGCATATCAGGATCTAACTGCATATAGTGATACATCATTGGTACAAAATAATCGACAACCTCATTATCAACCCAGCGTCTAATGTCTATTCCGAAATTTAAATTAGTTTTCTCAAAAGGATAAACTCTAGCTCCTAATGCAATCTCTCTCTCTGATGATTTAATTATATCCCTTATATTTCGTACATAATCAGTAATAGTTGGAGTAAAGTCACCAACATTTGTCTCATTCAAATAAGACGAAGAACCTCCCGGGTGAGCGGCAAAATCTAATTCCAATCCATCAATATCATAATTTTCGATTAGCTCTTGAAAAAGTAACATTTGTTTTTGTCTTACAAAGGGATCTGCAAGACCATCGCCACCGTTTATAGGGTCAGCAGATATAAGTCTATTAGCTTCATCATTCTCTAAATTAGCTAAAGCTTCATAAGTACCCATACGAAAACTTGCATGAAAGCTCATATTGTTTGCATGTGCTCTGTCTATTAGAATCTGTAGGGGATCTAAACCTGAATCCAGTAAACTTTGCATGTTATTCCATACACGCCAGTACATTGGATTAGAAAATTCGTCCATATCTACACCAAAACGTTTACCTACTTTTGACGGGTAAAACAACCCATCACCTCTAGCGATTCCATATACGAAAGTATCAACTCCTGTTCCAGAAATCTCATCTACAGGAGTACAAGCATTATCAATCGATATAGGAGGTTCATGGACAAACAAATAATAGTGTCTTGCATCATTGAAATAAAACAATCTATTTTGATTCATGGTCCCTCCAATAATCATTGATAATATCGTTATATTATTTAA